>OJIO01000848.1_pt1 | contig 16494 bp, 12 predicted proteins | sample 1595621 | NCBI WGS metagenome assembly OJIO01 (sample SAMN05416776, study PRJEB24817) | seawater metagenome | isolation source: Sea water | place: Canada:Atlantic | collected 2013-07
GTTTTATACTCCGAAGAAAGCAACACAAAATCAGTTTTTCTTGGGACTTTTTTTGTTGACCATTGGTCTTTTTGAAAAAACAGTTTTTGCTGATTCTCTATTAAGTGGAGTCTCTGATGAAGTATTTGGGGCAGGTTCTCTATTGTTGCCTTTGGATGCTTGGGTCGGGGTTTTGGCTTTTTCTGGACAGATATTTTTTGACTTTGCAGGATATTCTCTATGTGCCATTGGTATCGCTATGATGTTGGGCATATTGCTTCCTGATAACTTTAGGTATCCGTATGGAAGTATCGGGTTTTCAGATTTTTGGCGTAAGTGGCATATCTCACTTTCTACGTGGTTACGAGACTATTTATACATTCCTTTAGGGGGAAATAGACATGGATTCAATCGAACTCAAATCAATCTAATGCTTACAATGTTATTAGGAGGCTTGTGGCATGGCGCTGGGTGGACTTTTGTCATTTGGGGATTTCTTCACGGTCTGTTTTTAATGATAGAGCGGTTTGCAAAAAGCATCTATAAAGTAAAAATCAAAAGTATAGGAATGAAATTATTTCTTGCTTTCATGACTTTTAGTTGTATAAATATTACCTGGGTTTTTTTTAGAGCTGATAATTTTAAGGATGCAATTGATATATTGGGGTCCATGTTTTTTATTCATGGAAGTAAACCTATTTTATTAACTACTCATATTGTACTTGTTTTGGGATTGATGACTTTGGTTTTCTTTAGTCATTTTGCAATGCGAAAAATATCCTTAGTCAATTTAATAAAAACAACGCCCAAATGGCTCCTTGTTCTAGTTTGGGGTATAATGATTTTTGGATTGATGATCGTACAGACCACAGGTCAACAGTTTATTTATTTTCAGTTCTAGTATAGCTTCCAACTGATAAAGACAAAATCCTAATTTTGAATCACTGATAGGGGGCGATTATAATAGATATAAATAAGAGTTTCTTTCATTTATTGCTAAATAATATTTACACTTTTATACTATTGAAAAATACCAGCCAATATTTAAAAATGCACTCAAGTGTACTATTGTTACGTTCATCCATCAATTAGGTAATAGACAAAATGAGTATTATTTGGTACAGTAATTCGAGACGGTGGGTATTTTATCGCTTTTGAGTTAATCCAAGACCTCAATACTGCTGCTTTATAGTTGTAAACACAAACAATTCTGTGGACTCATTTGTTTGAACAGTGTTAAATTGATTATATCTATATTAGACCTATGCATCAACTTACTAATTGTCCTATTTGCAAATCAAGCTCTGTTGTTTCTTATATTAAAACATCAGCTCAGATGCATTCGAGTAAAGAGATGTTCAATTTTGATCAATGCGGAGAATGTAAACTGGTTTTCTTAAATCCTAGGGTGCCATTAGATCAACTGAAAAATTACTATACTTCCTATTACCTGCCCTATAGAGGTGCTAAAGCATGGGGTAAGTTTGAACAATTGGTAGAGAATAGCCAACGAAAGTTAGACATGAAACGGGTGAACCGGATAAAAGATGCGCATGCTATCTCATCGAAATCTTTGATTCTGGATGTGGGTTGCGGGAACCCAAGTTTTTTAAAAGCCTGTCAACAAGATTTAAATTGCCAAACGATGGGTATTGATTTTAGTGATGAAGGTTGGAAAGGGGAGTCCGCTCATTTCGAAGGGATTGATTTACAAATTGCGGAAATTAAAGATTTACCTAGAGACTTGAAACCTGACGTAATTACCATGTGGCATTATTTAGAGCATGATTACACTCCGTTTGAAAATCTCAGTTATCTGAAATCTATTGCAAAACCAAAGACTTCACTCGTAATTGAAATACCGAATTTTGATTCAGCAAGTAGAAAGAAATATGGTAAAAACTGGGCGGGATGGCATACCCCACGGCATACATCATTGTTTTCTCCAAGTAATGTTGAGCTGCTTCTTGACAAAAGTGGTTGGAAAGTTTCTAAACTACTTACCTATGGAACAATGGATCCGTATTTACTTTACTGGATGAGTAAGATGGAACAAAAGGAAATTAAATGGGATAAAAATATGGAAGATGAATTTTGGGAATTTGTGCTCGGAATGATGCTTTTTATGCCAAACAAATTGATGGAGAAACAATCTTCTCTTGGAATCATGACGGTAATTGCAACTCCCAAGTAGCGTTATTTAGAAGGTCAAGAGGTCTTTACCTTCCCACGTTCCAGTTGATTTATAAGGTTGAAATCTTGCAAATAGCTCTTCTTTATACCATTCATTCTTGCGGGTTCTTCTGATGGCTTCTTTATGTTGTTTGCTTTTGTAAGCGAATTGTTTTACAGATTCAAAGTCTTTCCATAAGCTAAATGTGGCCATTTGAATTATTGGAACTTCTCCTACACCTTTCGTATAAATTAGACCTGCATTTCCATCTAAAGCCTCTTGGGATGTAGGTACATACTTCCAAAATCGAAGGAGCCAATTCCATTTAATAGTTGCTCTAGTAATGACAGCAATCGGTAGATTGGGATCTAGGTCTGCACCTTTTTCGAAAGGATCTTTACCAACCCAAGTACCGCCAGCTGAAATATTTTTCATGTAAAGTGTAAATATTTCATGTGTATGATCTCTGTACTGTTTTATTAAATCAGAAGAAGTGAAAAAAGTATGGGCGTCATCTTCAGTTTTCCATACTTGAAGGAGGCAGTAAACGGACCAATCAGGTAAAGGATTGAAACCTCTTCCTTTTCCACTTCCCATAAGTCTATAGAATGCTAAACCCTCTACCTTAGCTAATCCTTTGTGTGCAAATTGCATCATTTTGAAACCCCAAGCTTTATTGCTTAAAGATGAAAATTTTAAAAATGAGATTGTAGTAATTTGTTGACTCATCTGCAATAATACAATTAATCTAAACTTGACAAAGTGTGCTCTATTATTCTGTAGTGCTTTCTAAATTTCAAACACATTAAATCGTAAGTTGTTGCTTAGGAATGATGCATTAATAAAGTGCGTTTTTATGTGCTGATATTTATTCCTTCTACAAGGCAAAAAACGTAGGCAATGCAGAGCATAGGCGAAGCTTAGGAATGTAACTTTATTATTGTTTCGTTCCTTAAGCTAGTAAATCGAATAATGTGGAGATTTGGATTAAATATTATTTAGGGATTAAGTATATTGCGAGGAATCTCCAAATTTATTTGTTTCTAAACCAGATTTTTCTGTATTTATTTTAGAGAGGAAGAAGATTGACCCAAGACCAGCACTTACGGATGAAGTTGTAGTTATATCGGTTAATACAAGGAGGGATTCCCAAGCTTGCAAAGATTGGTAAGGCCGTCTTCTTTAGAACATCCCTTTTCTTCAATTACTATATTTAAAGTAAATCTCGATTTTAAATAATTTCAGCTTACCAATCCTATGGGCTTGATCCTCCACTACCTGTGTAAGTTGTCATTGCATTGAAACCAAGACCTCTTTCATGCGTAGCCAGAGCTCAGTTTTAATTCAAAAGTAAAGCCATTACCCAGATCTGAAATGTAAGAGGGTATAATAATGTCCAATTGTTGAGGGGTATTGATAACATCATTTGGTAAAGCCATGGTTAACTTTGCTAAGAGTATGATAAATGATGTAATCAAATGTTTTCTCATGAACAGTAAATACTATTTTTTTGAATTTGGATTTTTTTTGCCCAATAAAGCAAAAATCAAAATTAGCAATTTATATAAACCCTCTATGTAAATCTCTGATATAGATAGGAATTATTTATAAGATGCATTTAGTTGATAAAGAAGAGAGTTTGACATGCCTGTCATTATTTCTATTAGATGGATATTTGATTTTGCGTCATAAGTAAGTACATTACATCTAGACATCCGACATGTATATAGGAACTGTTAGCTGTCTGTAACCCAAAAATGCCAATTGATTTGAGACTTTATGAGAAAATATTAATCGGACTGGTTCTAATACTTTTTGGAGTGCAACTCCTTCCATGGTTTACAGGAAAGGTGGCATTGTTTAGACTTGCGACTTTGATTTTATCATTATCATACTTATTGGGTGGATACTGGCTGCTTAATGCTAGCGATACTAAAAAATATTTTATCCCAATAGTTGCCGGAATAGCTTTTGCGACATCGTTATCCACGCTTTCATTTACAATAACGATGAGAAAAGAGACTATTTTAAAAATGCTCCCTTTATTGAATGCAGGACTCTTCTTGGGACTTGGCACTTATATGTTTACCAAGCGAAAAGTAAAAGATATTGTCAAAAATTATAAAGGCGTCTTTATTAGATCTACAATTCTCCTGACAGTAGTTGGTTTCTTTTCTTACACTCCCATTTCAGTTAAACCTTATCGGTATATTTCAATTGCGTTAAACAATGGGAGTTTCTATCGAATAAGTAATATCCAAATGTTCAACTATATGGATGAATTTTATGATGCTATGGAAAATGGCGACTGTGAACGTGCGATAGACAATGCTGAGAAAGCGAATCAAGCAGGAATAGATTGGCTTGGTATTTCAATGGTAGAAGATGACAATTCACAGTTAGTTGAAAGTGGGCAGCAATTGTTTGATTCAGTTTCAACTTCTCAAACTCAAGAAGTCCCTAATACGTTACAAGATTCTTCAAAGCTAAGCGTAATATGGAAAATCGAAGGAACATTCACGAGCTTATACAAGGCATACAATTGTAAAGCTGATATATATTATGAAAATAGACAGTATGAACTGGCGTTAAATTATTATTGGAAAGCTGACAAAGCACTTAATATCTGTGATCAAATTTCTGAATATTGGGAAATTGAAAAGGCTTATTCATTAAATAAAATAGCTCTTTGTTACAAATTATTATACAATTATGAATATGCTGATTCTTTATTTTTAGAAGCAATAGAAAAGTATCAGTCTGTAAGAGATACGAATGACAGAAATGTTGCAATTTTTTATAGCAATCTTGGTGAATCAATGTCAGAACAACTGCAATTCAGATATTCCAATTTGTTTTATGAAACATCAATCGTAATTCTCCAAAGAGATAGCACGAATGAAGAGAACAAAAAGGACATCATCGAAAACTATCACAGCTTAATTAAGAACCACTTAAAAGCAGATAGTATGGAACAAGCAATGTTCTTTATTGAGGAAACATTCAAAAGAGTAGAAAAAGCAACAGTTGATTACTGCACTACAAATTTGTATTACGGTCTTTATTTTTACAAGTTGAGCAAGTATAAACGAGCTGATGAGATTCTTACAACATGTTTAGATTGCCATAAAAATTTATTAGAGCCTTCTAATCAGAATATTGCAGAAAGTCATCTTGCATTGGCATGGGTAAAACTTGCACTCGCTGATTACAATTTAGTTAAGAACAATGTGGACATTGGTATAAAAATAACAAGCCAAAATTTTGGTACAAATAGTGTCCGTTATGCTAATTATCTCAAAATATATGCACAACTTGAAAAGGAACTTGGCAATTATGAAAAGTCAGAAAAAAAATATTATCAAGTTCTTGATACCTATATTCATGAACTTGGAGAAGGAAACCAAAAACTTCCTGAAATTCTATCAGGACTTGCAGCGCTGGAAATAGTTCTTGCAAAATTTGAAGAGGCAAAAGTACACTCCGACAGTTCTATGTCTATTGCTAGCTATTTTATAGACTTAGAAAGGCCTTCTACGACAAACTTAATAAACAACTCTGCTTATGTTAATTACTACAGTGGACTTTATCATATTTCAGATTCTCTTTACCGTAAAACAATAAGTATCAATAAGGATTACGGATTACAATCAAGTGCTACGTCAGCGGCTGCACTAAATGGTCTAGGGCTTGTAATGACTGCTAGAGGCGAATTTAAATCAGCTGACACCTTATTTGCTCAAACGTTGAAACTGCATAAAGATATATTCAAAGAGAATCATCCTTCTACAGCAGTCGTATATCTAAATTATGCAAATCTCAAAATAGAGGTGAACAAGTTGAAACAAGCAAAGGAATTGTTGGATAATTCTCAGCGCATCAATGCAGATTTCTTTGACAAAGGACACGATATCTTTGCTGCCATTTATGTAGCTTATGGAGAAATAGCAATAAGAGAGAGAAGCAATGACAGCGCAAGAGAACTTTTCCAAAAAGCACTGGATATCTATCTAAACAAATTTGACGAAGGACATTTGCATGTTAAAATGACAAAAGAAAAAATAAAAGACCTCATGTAAAAGAGTGTGCAGTTGAAATCCTTCTGGATGCTAAGGTTGCAAATGCCTTATGAAGATGTACAGTATTCAAAATTCCTGTAAACTGACTTTTATTTGAGTTTAATATTTAGATAATGTAAATTGTGAACTTAGAATTCAGATTAGCCGCAAAGAGCTATAATGCAATTTTATACTTAACGCCTAAAATCTAGACAGGACATGGATGACATGACTATAAGTAAGTTGATACCAGTAAGTTTTTTATTGGTACTCGGTGTTCTAGAATCTATCGGCGGCCTATATTTCGAAGACAAAAGAACTAAGAATGACTTCACAATCGAGTTATTGAGTTTAGTGACATTGCCAACGTTGATTCAGCCCGGTATTTTTTTATTGGTGCTTTGGGGAATGTCATCATTTTATCCAGGAATGGAAGATTACTTTGTTTCTTATTCTATCTGGTGGCATATACTTGCTTTTTTGATATTAGATGACATGTCCCAATACTGGTGGCATAGGCTTTCTCATGTAAGTAGACGGATGTGGAAGTTACACAGACCACACCATGTTGTAGAAGAGATGGGTGTGCTGGTCACTTATCGCAATGCTATTCTCTATTATGCCCTTATGCCGGGCATCTGGCTATCAGCCTTATTGGTTTATTTAGGAATGGGTTATGTCTATTTATTTTATCTTCCAATCAAACTAGTTATCATTTTAGGGGCTCACAGTGAAACCAAATGGGACCGGTTTCTTTATAAGTATCGGATATTAAGTCCATTGGCTTGGATTATCGAGCGGACGATTTCAACACCGAGTACTCATTTTGCACATCACGGATTGACGGCCGAAGACGGAGTGTCTCATCCAAACGGTAATTTTGGAAATCTACTTTTTATCTGGGATATAATTTTTGGTACAGCTAAGATTACACGAAAGTATCCTACTAGGTTTGGTGCTTGGAATCAGATCAAAGAACCATGGTATGTTCAGCTTTTCTTTCCTATACTGAGATCAAAAGATGAGCGGAGTGAGTTGCATTCTATAACGACTAAGAATGATTATGATCCTTCCATAGATTATAAGGAGTTTTCTAAATGACTGTAAAATGATTAAGGTTACTTAGGGAAGTAGTTTTATTTTACTGTGCTTTCAGATTCTAGAATTGGAATATAAAAGGGATAAATGAGGAGCCAATGGAATCGCGTCTACCGTTTGAAAATCAATATTTATGAACTTCTATTATTGTATTCTATCAATAATATTTAAAACAATAAAAAAATAGGAAGGTAGAATTAGCGTGTAATTGAGTGAAGCATTGGTTTGTGGAGCTTCAGCGTAACAAAATCGCCTTTAGATTTCAGGCATTTTTGTTACTTTTTTTGCTGGAAAAAAGTAAGCCTGTCTGGCAGGACAATCATTTAAGTAGCACTATAACAATATTATTATAATAACTAGCGAACTCTAAATCGTTGGTCTAATAAGTAGGATTGAATAAAATTTCGAACGAAACAATCTTTTCGATAAGAATAATCAATTGGATGGACAATTGATTATTATGAAGAACAAGACAACATACTACACCCAACCTTATTCCTAGCCCATTCAGGACGTTTGGCGAACCATTGTTCATATTCTGGTTGTTCATTGTAAGGTGACTTTAGCATTTCATAGAAACTGTCAATTAATGAGTAGTCACCATTGTCGGCTTTATCTATAGCGAGTTGTGCCATGTAGTTCCTGAGTACGTATTTAGGATTCACAGCATTCATAGATTGCATTCTTTCTTGGTCAGTCCTATCTTCCGATTGAAGTCGGTTTCTATATTTTGTCAGCCAGTCATTCCAAAGTTTTCGGACTACATCTGAAAGCTCTTCTGGTTTATAAAATGCATCAGCAATAAGAGCGGTAAGGTCTGAACTAGTAGTTTTTATATTTGCTAGATTTCGGAAGAAAATAGTCATGTCAGTTTCAATAACTTGAAGCAGTTTTTCTAATTCATCAATGAGTGTTTCATCTTCGGGTTTTCCTGTTTGAAGACCTAACTTGCTGCGCATCATGGATAGATATTTAGGTTGATATTTTCCTTTATACCCGTCAAGAATTTCTTGCAATGGTTGTGCTTCTCCGATCAGCTGCACCAATGCACTACCAAGTTGTGCAAGATTCCATAGCGCAATTCCAGGTTGCTTAGCGTAGCTATATCTATGATGTTGGCTGTCAGTTGTATTGGGTGTCCAATTATCATCATATCCTTCTAGCCATCCGTATGGCCCATAGTCTATCGTCAATCCCAGGATCGAGAGATTGTCAGTATTCATCACACCATGCACAAATCCAACTCTCTGCCAGTGAATCACCATCTCCAAAGTCCGATCAAGTACTTCTTCGAAAAACTGGATATAGCCTTCTTTTGTACCTTTATCAATATGAGGAAAGAAATGACGGATCGTATAGTCTGTCAAGAGTTTAAGGTTCTTTTCATCTCGTCGAGAAGCAAAAATCTGAAAATTTCCAAATCGGATAAATGAAGGAGCGGCTCTACAAACTACAGCCCCTTTTTCGTAATCAGGATTACCATCATACATAACATCTCTTAGAACATCGTCTCCTGTAAGCATTAATGACAGAGAACGAGTAGTGGGCACACCCAGATGATGCATGGCTTCACTGCATAAATGTTCACGAACCGAAGATCGCAACACAGCTAACCCATCTGCCGTCCTAGAGTAGGGTGTAGCACCTGAGCCTTTTAGCTGAAGTGCCCATCTTTGATTGTCAACAAGTAATTCGGTCAAGTTGATCGCTCTACCATCTCCTAGCTGTCCTGCCCAGTGTCCGAATTGATGACCTCCATAACACATAGCATATGGCTCTGTTCCTTGAATTACTTTTTTACCTGAAAAAACTTGTAAGAATTCTTCAGAAACTTTGTCTTCATCTGTCAAACCTATGGCTTCTAACATCTCATCCGAAACATGAATGATTTGTGGTTGAGATGGGATTCGAGAAGTTACATTCGAATAGCAAGCTTCCACTACCTGTCTAGGAAAGTTCTCAGGATTTGGATCTCCCGGAAGCTCTTTGTTAAATGTATCGTTGATGTTTAATTTCACTTGTCTCTTTGATATGGCTATTAAATATTCACTCTATAAACCAGAAATAGCTAAACTTGGTTGCAAAAAAAATCAAAGTCTAGTTTACAGTCAACAGTATGAAGCTATCAAGTGGTTTGCACAGCAAACACGTCGAACAGTATAGAGAATTATAAATTCTCGGGCTGCAAGTGGTTTGCACAGCAAACACGTCGAACAGTATATAGAATTATAAATTCTCTACACTGTTTCAGCAATCAAACAAATCAAACAATAAAAAATTATTCCTTAACTAACTTCTGACTAACCCTATTCCCATTCTCGTCAAAAAGTACAGCAATATACATTCCTGACTGAAGTTTTGATATATCAATATCAAATAAATGAGAACCCGCAGATAATTCCGAATCAACAACCGTTTCAATTGTTCTGCCGCTCATATCACAAATAATTACTTGTATTTTTTCAGATTGGATTAAATCTACAGAGAGTTGTGAATAGTTTTGAACAGGATTGCTTGATACACCAAATGCAATACGACCATTATCAATTTCTGCAATGCCCACCTGACTTAATGATACAAATATTACGGTGGATCCCATCGGTATGCCGAGAATCATGTCGTCTTTATTGAAACCGATATCCGCTGGATTATTTAATGCAGGAGTTGTGATAATTTCTGACTCAGTAAAATCGTGATTAAATTTGGTGATAATATCAGGTGACCAAGAAGAAACATAGTAGTTACCTTCAGCATCTTCATCGATTCCGTCTATGTTGTTAAGGTTTGTATTTGCAACTGTTGTGATGTCTTTAGAGGTTAGATCAATGGCTATTATTTGAGCATTTGATTGCCAAGTTACATACAGAAGTCTGTTGTTTTCTCCATCATAAAGGATTCCATTTGGTTTCTCGCCAGTGTCGCTTATATATTTCTCATAGGAAGGTTGATTGATGTTAGAAACATCAATTTTATAAATTTCTCTGTTGCTGAAATCAGTAGCGTAGAGCGTTGATTCACCATCATTGGTTAGCCCATTTAAGAAGCCTGCACCTGCTATATTCAATTCAAATAGGGTTTCTTTTGTGTTAAGATCAATTGCCTTAAGACCACTATCTGACAATCCATACACAATAGCGCCCATTACTTCTAGTCCGTAAGAAGTTCCATCCGTACTGAACACAGTTTTGTTTCCTGAACCATCATCTGCTATAATGTTATTACTGTTTGATACAAGCCATTGTTCGTTTATCGGATCCCATTCTACGCTTTCAGCGTCGCTATAAAATTGACCATAACTAATAAGTGCAAAGAATGTGAATATCAATATTGAAAAGAATTTCATAAAGTCGTTTGATTTGGATTGAAATATTGTTGGAAGTATTAATTGAATTGTCAATATGTAAAGAAAATCAATATTTTTGATCGCTCGGTCTTTGTGTTACAATTTGTAGATTAATTGTCCGTAATGATTGAAGTGTACAGACTTTGAATCTACAGAAATTAGAATTATCATAACTCAAATTTCGTATGGATATTTAGAGAAACTGAAAAAGAATGAAAATTCATCCATGCCAACGCTGAAATTTTTATTTCTTTGAGACACGGAAATTTGATCCGCTACAATAACAGAAAAGAGTAACCCATGTATACAAAAAAAGTATTTCCTGTAATTGGAATGATATATTGGACAAGTAAGTATATCATCTTGTTTCTTATAATATCAATAATTCCTGTTTTCTTATTTGATATATTGGATTGGAAATGGCTGCATCTTCCTTGGCTACCTATTGGTTTATTAGGTACAGCTGTAGCGTTTATACAAGGTTTTAAAAATAGTGCTTCCTATGATAGACTCTGGGAAGCTAGGAAAATATGGGGAGGTATCGTCAATACTTCACGTACATGGACGATCATGATAAAGGACTTTATTACGAACGACCATACAGTAGACAATGTTTCCTCTGCGGAATTGAAGTCTATTATTAAAGTCATAGTAATGCGACATGTGGGATGGATGACTGCGCTCAGGTATCAGATGCGTCAGCCTAAATCATGGGAAGTGAACGTACATTCTAAAAAGAACGTGAAATTTAGAGAAAAAACCCATGTTCTTCTAGAATCAGATATTCCTAAAATTGAAGCAATAACACCTTATCTCTCTAGCGCGGACTTAAATGCAATTAAGGATAAAGGGAATTGGGCTTCTCAGATATTAGGACTTCAATCTTCTCACATCAAAGAACTCAAAGATCGGGGTTTGATTGAAGATTTTCGACATATGGAATTGATGAATGTGCTCAAAGAATTGTATACGCTACAAGGGAAATCAGAACGGATCAAAAATTTCCCTTATCCGAGACAGTTTGCTACGCTTAACCTATATTTTATTTGGATTTTTATAATTCTACTTCCATTTGGTGTGATGGACGCATTTCAAGAAATTGGACAAGGATTTCGCATGGAGATGATGGCACATGAACATGAAGCTGGATTCTTTCACATGATATATGATGGACTAGGGAAACATTTTGTTTGGTTGTCAGTTCCATTTAGTGCATTGATTTCTTGGGTATTCTATACGCTGGAGATGATAGGCGAAAACACTGAAAATCCATTCGAAGGAGGAGTCAATGATGTGCCTATTACGAATATGACTAGAGGGATTGAGATTGATATCCGTCAGTTAATTGATGATGAGGGTATCCCAGAGCCTTATGTATGGGATAATTGGATTGTATTGTAAGGTTTTGATAAGTCGTTGGTCTTCAATGTGGTACAAGGTTGAAAGGAATAGAAACCATTTTGTAATTCAATGGTTTTACTTGTGGTATCGTATTTGCAATCAAATCTACTTCAAATTGAAGGTTTTAAACATTCATACTAGAACGATAAATGCATCAAAGCAAGATGTGGTGAATTTGCTTGAGACCTTATCATCAGAGAATGATATGGTGTGGCCCAATGAAAATTGGCCAGCTATGAAGTTTAAAGGTGGAATAATGGTTGGTGCTAAGGGGGGGGCATGGACCGATAAGATATTCCGTAGAAAAATATAATCCGAATTCTGTTGTCCAATTTAGATTTTCGAGGCCATTGGGGTTTAATGGGATCCATAAGTTTGAAATAAAAGAAATATCAAATAAGCTAACGGAGGTAACTCATATTATTGATATGGAGACTGATTTGAGAGGTGCTTTTATCTGGTTATTTGTAGTAAAGTCATTGCACAACGCACTGGTTAAAGACGCGCTTGATAAGCTTGAGAATCACTTTTCTGGAGATAAGAAATCGACGGGCTGGAACCTTTGGGTAAGGGTATTGAGGAAAATTTTAACAGGTAAATCGAAAAAGTAATCGGTGCAGAATATCAATGTCTTTGATATCCTTACAGTTGCGAACCTAATAAATGCCTTCACTCACTTAGGTGTAAATACGTGATTTTATAATCGTAACCGACTAATTAGTAACAATTTGCAAATAATTGTGTATTTTTACTAAACTCGATATTGTGTTAAGGCCTTCTATTGAGTATACATTCTTACAACTCCTAAACCTCCTAATATGTCATACTTGCATAACCCCAAGTTCGTATTTACTGGTGACTTCTTATCAGATGTTTCCACAGTGAATAACGACCCTGCAAAGTACAATAACAATACTTTTCAACCCAATTTTCAAATTCCAGGACAAGGCAGCTCAAACGGCTGGTGGAATCCTGAAGGAGGTGCTATTTTTAGTTTGCAAGATTGTAATATAAAGAAAGCTGTATATAGAGACGGTTCTTCAATAGAGGCGAGTGATGATTTGATTGGACAGTTTATAAAATGTGCTGAGGGTCGAGCTAGTGGTAAGATGGTAGACTTGGATCCACAAATGCAAATGGTCTCTGAACTCTGGGGAATCAAACTTAGAATAATGAATAAGGCAGGTGATCTGCTATTATTGGGTGATCTAACTACGACAGGATTCAGAGATTTACAAACAAGACAGACGGCTGGTGCCCATGTAAATGGTCAACCACTAGGTGGATCATGGCCTTCTACATTGACTAATATTATATGGGGTGATGCTGTAAGTAAAAATAGGTTCATGTCAGAATTAAAGGCAACGACTGAACAAAATAAACTGAGCGTAAATCTTAATGGATTTGGTTACTACTATGCACATGCTTCCAATGGTAGATTTTCACTGGGCAGAATGTTAGGCGCTATTGGCCCATGGTTTATAGGAGAGCCTGAGACGATGTCACCGAGTCGTAAACTGTATGGAATTGCCAAGGTTGGGGGCAATGTGTATTTCAAAAGTACTAATTTTATAGTTAACAACGATAAGGTTACTTTTGATTTTGGGCAATCGTTTCCGATTGCAAATTCCTTGGGACGTATTGATTTCAATCAACACCTCATTGCAGCGGTAAGCCATAAAGCATTAACGAATCAACCAGCAGCTCCTATTACTATATCTAAGTCAGATTTTACAGTTCTTAACAAAATCACCTATGAAACTGGTGATAATTGGTTGATGGATACGGGAGGTATAATAAGTATTGATATAAATGCTGAAGGTGCGAAGAAGTTAATGGATAATCAATTGATTCTGCTTACGATTAATTCTTCTGGAGCGTATGTCATTCTTGCAAGAGAGGCTTTAGGGGGCTTTGTGTTGAAGGCCGATAATTATGTACAAAGGATAGATGCAGACCAAAGTTCTTCTGTGAAATTTTATGCATGGGAGTGGGGTAATCCTATACCTAATAAGGATATCAACATTAGTCTGCAGGCACCAACAGCGATAACACCGATTAGTTCGGCGAATCCCATTTATTTTGTTCCTGGGAATAACTATCCTAAAAAAGGGATCAGCTATGAGAAAAAAATAACAACTGATAAAAGTGGGATGGCAGAAATGAAGTTAACAGGCAATCGTATAAATCAACCACGAGACTATTTACCAGGACAATTATACTTTCTGGATTATGCATTGGCAAATGTAGATTCGGAAAATGCCTCAGGACTAATTCCTGATATGGTCAATATACATTTACGATCGCACTTCAAAATTCCTAAGAACCCAGTTTGGGAAGATATCGCATATGAAATGACTCAGTTCAGTAATTTGTATCCGATCATGAGTAAGTATTTTATAGACCTGTCAGATCCCCAAGCATTAATAGCGAACAAAGAAATTCTCACATTTGCGTTTACGAGGGAGATTACGGATCCTTTGTATATGCCAGTAACACGTGATTTGTCGGATGCTAAAAGGTTGACAATTCTAAAGTGGTTACAAAATCCCATAATTACGAAAGAAGGAAAAGATAAAGAAATATTGAAGTTGAAACGAAAAGAGGAAGAGTTGAAATCTGATTCTGCAATGCTTGCAATAGAAGCAACAGCAATTCAAATAAAATTGAAAAAACTAACCGAAGCCAAAAATGGAACGATGCAAAATTTTCAAGAATTAAAATCTCTAAATTACTGATCATTATGTTGAAACTATCGAAAAAACACGTCCAAGATATCCAATCAGCCGATTGTTTGAGTTCTCTATTTCCCCTTGTTCAAAATGCTATAGAACTGGAGCATGCTACTATTCCTCCATATCTAACAGCCATGTTCTCATTAAAACCTGGTAAAGAAAGAGCGATTTGGCAGGTTATTCATTCTATTGTGATCGAAGAGATGATGCATATGACAATCGCGGCAAACATCTTAAATGCATTGGGAGGGAAACCCGATATAAATCATCCTGCATTTGTACCCAATTATCCGACACCACTTCCTATGGGGATAGGTACAGGATTGATAGTAACCCTTGCGAAGTATTCGAGAGATCAAGTAAAGAATGTCTTTATGGAAATCGAAGAACCCGAAAACCCAATCAGCTTTCCAGTTAATACGGTTTTGAATGTGAGCGTTCCAGACTATCATACTATTGGTGAATTTTATGAGGCATTAAAAGAAAAGATCGATCAAATTGCGCCTGACGTGTTGCCTGGAGATTCTAATCTGCAAGTTACCTCTCCATATTATCCAAGTGATTTATTGTTTCCAATATTGACAAAACAGAATGCAATGGATGCTATAGATATCATAGTGGAGCAAGGGGAAGGGACAGACACTCTGCCGATTGATCCTGAAGGCGAGATTGCTCATTATTATAAATTTGAAGAACTATATATTGGAAAACGACTGGTTAAAGATCCTTCTGTCCCACAAGGCTATTCGTTTAGCGGAGCGGATATACCATTTGATCCTGATAATGTTCAGCCTATTTTTTCAGATACAAAATCTTATATGTTTGCCAATGGCAGTGAAGAGAGACGAAGGTGTGATGAATTTAATCATAGTTATCAAGTGTTGTTAGATGCGCTGCATGGTACTTTTAACGGTCAACCAGGTTCATTAGGAGATGCAATAGGTATTATGATCGATATCAAATTACGAGGAGAGAAGATATGTGCTATGCCTTTTCCAGGTAAACCTAATACGACAATAGGACCACCATTCGAATTTTATAAACCATTGGTTGTATGAGGAAAGTTGCAATCCCTTTATTGGTCTGTATTACTGTAATCCTCATATGTTTTGTGTGTTTTGGTAATATTGAGGTATACTTACAAGATCTGTTAGAAAAAAGCACTGGGAATCAAGGAAGATATGCTGTATTGAGCCTTTTGGTTTTATCGTCTGATATATTATTACCGATTCCTTCGAGCATAGTAATGTATTTGAATGGGCTGATTTTGGGTTTAGTTCAAGGAGCGGCGCTTACCTTGGTAGCGTCCTTGATATCATCTTGTGCCGGATATTATATCGGTAAGTATGCTGCAAAAAAGCTAAAGAATGTTCCAGATAATAAATCAATTTCAATACTGAACAGATATGGTAATTTTGGAATCATAATAACGCGTGGAATTCCTATCCTATCAGAAAGTGTTTGTTTTACAGCCGGATATCTTGGTATGAACTTCAGGTATTATGTGATATTAAATTTTATTGGGTATCTACCTATTTGTTTGATCTATGCATATTTCGGAAATCTTGGTCAAGGTCAATCACTGTTTTTGATTTCATTCGGAGCTTCTATTTTTGTTTCCTTATTGCTATGGATTTTTGGGAGGAAGTTAATTGAGCAATATGCGGAGGTTGTAAAAGAAAAGTCACATAGATGAATTTGAGCTGT
>OJIO01000855.1_pt1 | contig 16405 bp, 6 predicted proteins | sample 1595621 | NCBI WGS metagenome assembly OJIO01 (sample SAMN05416776, study PRJEB24817) | seawater metagenome | isolation source: Sea water | place: Canada:Atlantic | collected 2013-07
GAGATTTCTGCCTGTCTCGTGGGCTCGGAGATGTGTATAAGAGACAGCTACTCAGCATATGACCCTGTAATGGGTCACACTTCGTTAGCGACGGATAAAATCCGTCGATTAGATTTGAATTCACGTAAATTTTGGCGGTATTTTTGCCCGAAGAAGCAAAAATAGTGACAAAATTATTATTTATCTGTTGTACCAGAGTAGTTACGTTTTTTTAAAAGAAGTTGTTTTAAAAAAGATGTTTTAAAACAACTTCAACATGTAATTCTAGCAAACATTTATTTAAATAGAAAGACAAATAAATTTATTCTTCTATAATTCTGTAGCGTTCAGGGGCCGCATTTATTAGCGCCTTTTTAGCAGGTGAAAATTCGTTATATTCACTTCTTGTGATACGAACAAAGCTTCTTTTTTTATCAGGATCTTGGCTAGATCTAAAATACTGCTTAAAAAGTGCAGGATTTTCATTAGCTAGTCGATTTTTAGCGACTTTATAGTTTTGGGTATCAAGAGCACGATCTCCTGTTTTTTCTAAAACCCCATAAATGAATCATTTTACTCTATTACAATCATTTTCTTAGTAGCCGTAAAATCACCACTCTCTAATGTATAGTAAAGTACTCCGCTAGTTCCTAATTGAGTAGCACTAAAGTTTACTGTATTGTATCCTTTCACCCCATCAATATTCTCTTTTACAACTACTTTACTTGTAACATCAAATACTGTCATTGTCGCAGCACCTGCTTTCGCTAGATTGAATCTTACCACTGTCTGTCCCTTGAATGGGTTTGGTTCGTTCTGGTACAATTCTGTAGCTTCCACTTCAGTGATATCTCCTCTTGTTGTGATTACAACATCTCTGATTTCTAGTGTCTGTCCAACATATGCTTCTGCTTGTGTCATTTTCGATGTAAGATCAATCATTTCTATCAAGCTTCCGTTTTGGGTAGCTATGAAGTCGATACTAAAGATTACAGCTACTTTGCCTGCACTTACTGATGTCGTATTATTATAACTCATCGTTATCACATTACTTGTCAATACGCCCACATTTCCTTCTGTCATCTCTACCGCTCCATTCTCTATTCCTGCAAAGCTTAATCCTTTCAACTCCATTGTGAATTGATATCCATATACATCTGTAAAGTTTTCACTCATAAAGTCTACTGACACTTTCTGTCCTGCTTCAACTTCTCGATTTTCTATACTCAATGCAAGTGTCTTACTTGATCTTACTTCTGTAGTTTGATTAGCAAGGTTAGCAACTGCATTCTCTGTTACATCTCCTACTTTAACCGCTACCATGTCGTTGCCGAATGTATTGCCTTGCACGTTTTCTAACTGCAATGTATAATCGATATCAGCTAAATTCATATCCATTGTCATGTCCTGCTCGCCATCTACAAATCTCCATGACTCATTGGTCGGTAGTTCTGTGATTACTCCCAAGATCAACTTTCTCAATTGTGTCAAATCACTTGCCTTTATCTGATCATCTGCATTTACATCTGCTGCTACCAATTTGTATGGTGAATCCAATGTCTCCAATCCTAAAATATGTCTTTGGATTTTTACTAAATCCAATGTACTTACTCCATTCATGTAGTCTACATCCTTACTTCCTGAGATCTGGTATGTAGCATTTAAAGCATTTTCTAAGAATACATAGGTTCCTTCTCCATCCGTCATCTCTGTTCTTGGATATTCTGGCAGTGCTGCTTCTAAGGTAACTTCTACTTCACTTACTCCCTCTCCTGATGCTGTAGCTACTGTTCCACCAATCTCTGGTTTTCCTCCACATGCTCCTGTATTATCTACTATCGTCAAGTATACTATACAGAAATCAGCATTTCCCTTCTCATCCCATACATACATGTTCACTTCTACTGGACTATTCTCCACATCTCCACAATCAAATTCCTTGCTTGATGAATATTTAGTTGCATCATAGTTTGGATCATCTTCTGGTGCTACATCTGTAAATGTATATCTCAAGTCTTCTTGAGCTGTACAGTTATCAAATGATCCTACATTAAAGTCTATTGCCCACAGTGTTACTGTTCCACTACTCTCCATTACTGCTGTACTTAAGTCTACACAGTATGGTGTCGGTGCCTTCTTGTCTACTACCATGAACTCAGTGTCACATGTAGTCACATTATTACAACCATCTGTTACCTTCCAGCTTACTTTATGATTGCTCATAGAACCTGCTATGTCTGGTAATGGAATCGATACCGTCTCGCCATTTGCTGTTGGAGCTACATATACATCTCCTATTCCGTTGCCATTCGTATCATTGAATTGTGTATCAAATGGTGGTAAGAAACTACTGTACTCTAAGTCAACAGTTCCGTCAGCCCATAGATCAACAAATACCTGCCATTTCAACCAGCCTGTAGGACAATTGTCACTGCCTGGATCAGTCGCAATATTGGTCAACGTTATCTTAGCTTCACATACTTCGCCGTCATCATCACTATCACTATGATCATTGATCGCATACATCTTATCTTCACAATCTTCGATTACGGGTTGAGTCTCATCTGTTACTTTGATTACCTGTACGTGTTCCCATAATCCTTCTCCTGTCCAGAATGGACTGTTAGGATCATAATCACACCAGTTGATCACTGTCCAGTAATTTACCAATTTGTAACATGCACCATCTTCAAACAAGAAGGTATCTGTCTCTACTGTATAGCCAATCACATCACATGGTCCTGCTACCCAAGTAGGTTCGCCTAAGGCTATCATATCTGGACAATTCGCCGCTGTAAAGTCTCCTAATTGGGAGAAGCTTACATTTACTGGCATATCCAATTCGTCCATTGTAATCGTCTGGTCGCAGAAGATATCACTTCTTCCTACTACATTCCATCTTCTTCTTACAAATCCTTCGTTACATGCATTCAAGTTGATGATGATATCATTGTATTCTACATCTATACCACCACATGAACCTGTTGCTGTTGCACTTCCTGCCATGTTTAGATCTGTATAGTCCATATCACAAGTCAAGGTTACATCCGCTGGACATGTGATTGCCGGTGCTAACTTATCTTCTACTTTTACGTATGCCCATGCTTCGTTGAAGTTATCTCCATCTGTTCCATAGATTCCGTCCATGTCGCCATCATCCCATACTCTCAACCATACTTTATGGTATCCTGCATCGTTCACGCCATCTCCATTTACATCTACTACTTCAGCTGTAATATCTGCACAACAGAACTTAACATAAGCTCCACCGTCTGAATCATAAAGTGGTGAATTTGGATTTGGACTTCCATCTTGTGGGTGACCATCTGCATTATATGTTGCATTGCCTCTCACATCACAATAATCTTCATCTCTTCTCACTTCTAACTTCACATTGTCACTACAGCCATCGAAACTTCCGTTGTCTATTGATTCTGCATACAACTTAGCAAATCCTTCTTCACTTGTAGTACCACTTGTTAAGCTGATTACTATGTTTTGCTTCGCTACAACTACTGGGGGTGTTAAGTCTACCACAGTTACAGAGAACGGGTAACTCGCTTCATTTCCACAACAATCGTATGCTATGTAGTTGAATGTATGCACTCCTTTTGGTGCTCCTATTATTACGAATCCTTCTTCGAATGTTCCCTCGATACTTACGCCCGCTGGTCCACTTACATCATATTTCGGTGCACTATCACAGTTATCATGTAACTCCCATGGTGCTGGCACATCAAATGATGCAACACATCCCCATGGATCTGTACTTACTGTAATGTCTTGTGTAATCAATGTCGGTGCTTCACTATCTACAGCTTTGATCGTCTGCACATATGTGCTTACTTCTAAAGTACACCAGTCAACAATCGTCCATGTTCTGATTACTTTTCTGTTTCCAGAACAGCCTTCTTCACATGCATCTAATTCTTGATCTGTATATCCTGCATACACATTACATACATTATTATCCACTTTTTGTGCGTGGCCATTTACTTCGTATGTTGGATACGCATATACATATCCTTCGTTGTTTTCTACTATAGATGTATTCGGATTATCTACTGTCAATGGATTATCGAAGATTGCTACGATATCCGCTGGAGTGACTCCATCATTACAACTTAATTCTACTAATTGTATAGGTAGAGTTAAATCTAATGCTACACTAAATGGATTTATTTCGAATGTAACTTCACATGTTGCCGTTCCATTTGCATTTTCTGCTACATATGTTCTTGTTACTGTTGTTACACCACAGTCTGAATCGTCAACTGAATCGCTATAATAAAGCTCATAGTCTATACAACTTAGAACTTCTGGTTCTGGTATTTCTAATTCTCCAGATAATAATGCATCCAATTCGTAACACTTCACTTCACAGTTTGATAATAGATCTCCTGGACCGCTAAAGCTCCATGTGTATATTCCCATCTGACCTGCGCCCCATGTACTACTTACTAAGAAGTATGTTCCTGCATCCAAATTGATCATAAAGTCTGGTTCGCTTTCGAATATTCCAGGTACATCATCATCTCCTCCGATTAAGTTATCCGCTGGATTATCTGGATCGAAGCTATCTGCATAGATTCCTGCGATACCATCAAAATCAGGACTTGGTGTCATCGTTAATGTATAGATACCAGGTACTTCAACATTAAATTGAATTACATCATATAGGATATTTGGATTCGGTGGGAAGCCATCAAATGCCCATGCCGCTCCTGGGCTAAATGTATTATCATCCGCTGTCCATTCTCCTTGTAACATGTCAATTGGACATAGTGTACTTGAACAATCGATGATTGGAACTGCTTTGCTTTCTACATTGATCGTACTCCAACAGCTATTTCCAGTATCTGGATCTGTGATCGTTACTGTGTATGTTCCTGGCTCTGTTATTATACTACTACCTATTCCTCCTGATACATTGATCAGATAGTCATCGTAGCATCCATAAACATCTCCTTCTAATAACATATCTGCATTCAGAATCAATTCACAATTCTGATCTAACGATACATTTATAACATCATTACAAGCCATTACTCCTGTTACTCCATTATCGAATTCTACCAGGGTAACATCAAATGTACATTCAGTCATATTTCCATATATATCGGTAGCTATGAATGTATTTGTTGTTGTTCCAATTGGATAGTATGAACCTGACGGTAACCCTTCTGTTTGTTCCATTGTCGGTCCGCCTTCTGCATTTGAGTATAATACTACTGCAAAAGCTCCGAAGCCTAATACATCAATATCTACTGGTTCTAAACTTACACATGGTACTGGATTATTACCAGAGATATATGTAGATTCTATTTCACCAGATGTATTGTATCCAACTACAAAATTTGCAGTATTGTTAGCCTTAAGTTCTAACACATAGTTCATGCCTACTGGAATAGTCGCCTCAACAGCTGCTGTTAAGATCACATTATTCATTCCTGCTGGCACCATATGATCTGTTGTGCCCATCAATACCATATTCGCATATGTGAATGGCGCACCAGGTCCGATCATGTATATATTAACTGTAACTACTTCATTCACACCTGAATTAAAGATACCGAAGTTCACTTCTGTAATTTCTACTGGCACTAACACTGAGTTTTCAAAATATCTCAAGTGATTAGATGTGTTATTCGCACAATCCAATGCTGTACTTACAAGTGCTTCATTGACCGCTTGACTCATCTCTGCGTCAATTGTTCCACAATTATCCATGAATGGAACATCGAACAATACTAGCTCTTCACATTCGCCAGGCTCTAATTGTACTCCTATATCAGCAGGACAATCAATTACTGGTCCTTCTACATCATTCACAGTTACTAAGAAACTACATTCCGCTGTTAAGCCAGCAGCATCTGTAATCATAAATGTATTCATTGTCTCTCCTACTGGATAATAACCTCCACTTGGAATCCCTGCAGTTTGTGCAATTGTGAAATCACAATTATCATCTCCTACTACATCGAATGTTACTACTGCTCCACAGAAACCTGGATCATTATCCATTACTATATCTGCAGGACATGTAATTGTTGGTGCAATATTATCTTCAACCGTAATCACAGCCATGCATGAGTCTATATTTCCACACTCATCTTCTCCATACAACATTACATCATTGGCTCCTAAGTTCGCACATGTAAAGTCTTCCATGCTTAAACTGAATGTTATAGGTCCTCCACAATTATCACTTGATCCATTATCAACTGCATTTGGATCAGCTGAAGCCATTCCGTTTACATCCAATTCAATAGTAATATTCTGACAAACCATTGTTGGAGCAATTGTATCTACTACCATGATAGTTTGATCCATCATCACTGCTCTTCCACATCTGTCCGTTACTGTCCATGTTCTAACAATTGTCATTTCTGCTGGACATGCACCTGGCGTAATCGCATCAGTAAAACCTACCGTTGCTACTGGTGTAGCTGGGTCACATTCTCCTGCGCCTTCTGCCATTCCTGTTGCTGCAGGGTCTGTAGCTGCTCCACACAATACAGTTGTATCATTCGGGAAGAATGTAAACACAGGATCCATTGTGCTTATCACTGTGAACGTCTGCATACATGTTTGTTGCGGACTCACTCCATCATTGATGAAATATGTTCTCGATATGAATAAAGTATCATTCGGACATCCTAAATTCGAAGGAATGGCCGTTGATGCGGTCACTGTAACAGTACCACATGAATCTACAATTATTGGTAGATTAATATCTACAAGAGGTAGATCCGCTCTACATGCTATAGTCATGTCTACTATGTTTGAACAATCTACTACTAGGTCACAAGCTATTATTTCAAATTCTTTCTCTACTACTTGAATACATCCTGGTGATGCTGGAGTTGTTCCTCCATCAGGAGATACTCCTCCATTTAAATCAGCTTCTCCGTCATAGGTCATAACTATTGTATGGAATCCTAAGGCTAAAGCAGCAGGATCTAATATTACGGCAGGAATAGCATCAATTGTAAAGGTTATTCCATCTGCTGCTCCTCCATTTGTATCCATTCCGCCCAATGGAATAATTAGGTCAGTGTTATTTATTACTAATGGGATACTAGGATCAAATATTGGATCTGGATATTGACACTTATTACTTATTGTAAAAGTAACATTGGCTGGACTTCCCATTGCAAATGGACCTTCTATCATTAAGGTATATCCTATATCATCTACGTGTACAAAAGGTATTTCATAAACTCCTGCAACGAGTGACAATAATACTGTGCCATCTCCTAAAATAGGAACTCCTGCACTTTGTACTCCAACAATTGGCACATTAAATGCATCCCATGCTCCTGTTGCACCTACTACAGTCCACATTTGGCCGAGAGGTAATGGTAATCCTGCAGCATCAGCTACAGTTACAGTCTCTGAAAATTGACCATCATCTCCTCCTGTATTATTATTACAATCAAATGGTGTTGCGTTATCTAGACAAGCACAAGGATCTACTATTTCAAATCCACACTCAAATATATCAACGTCACTCATAGCTGAGCTAGAACATCCATTATCTGTGAAGGTATAAATTATTGTAACTGTTCCAGCTCCAGCTACTACTGGATCGAAATCATAGGTATCATTTCCATTATCTGTGACACCAAATCCAGAATATATTCCACCTGTTGGTATTCCACCTCCAAGTCCAGATTGTACTCCAGAGTCTATACAAAGATCCGCTAGTGCTGTAAATGTTACTATTGGTTGGTTAGTGATGCTGATAATCTGTAGGCAAGATGAAGTATTTGTACATAGGTCAACTGCCGTCCAGGTACGTTCTATAATTTGGACTATCGGACAGGTTCCTGTAACGATGACATTGTCAGCCGACGTAATCATAGGATTCGGATCGCAGTTATCTGTCGCTGTTGCAAAGCCGCCTGTATTAGCAGGATCTTCTGGATCACCCAACTCGATGGTAACATCGGGGGGACAAACTATCACTGGAGGCGTCAGATCTGTAACTTCGATAATCTGCAAGCAGGAGGAAGTATTTCCACATAGGTCAACTGCCGTCCATGTACGTTCTATGATTCGAGCTGTTGGACACATACCCGTAATGATGACGTTATCAGCAAAAGAGGTAACGGGATTCGGATCACAGTCATATATCACTACAACCATGCCGGTAGCAGCAGGATCTTCAGGATCGCCCCACTCGATAGTCAAATCGGGAGGACAAGATATTATTGGTGGGTTCGTATCTTTAACAATATCAAAAGTAAAAATACAATCCTGAAATTCTTCACCAGCATCTAAAGCACCATTTGCATTTAAATCATCAAAAACAGTAACTGTACGAGTAATGGTTTGTCCACCTACAATACATACATCATAAGGGGCGTTGATGTCATCTGCTGACGTAACCACGATGGTTCCGCAAGGCATAGATCCTATAGTAATATTATATGGAGGTGCCGCTGCTTCTGCTGCATTTGCAGGTGGAGCGGGGATATTTCCTAGCTGTGTACAATCAAAATCACCTAAATCTGTAATTACTGGGCAGGTAACGTCAAGCATACAAACGGGGGCTCCAAATAAAGGCGTTTCCCAGAGGCTACGACCAAAAGTACCGGCACGAATCTTATCATTAGTATGATTGATTTGCAGATCATAGATCGGCACATTGGGTAAGCCGGCATTGTGAAGCGTCCAGGGTGTCACATCAGAGCGATAATACACTCCGACATCCATCCCTACATAGATGGCATCCGCAGGGGTACCGCCTGTGTTTTGATAAGCGATACTCAATGCAGGAATATTGGGCAGCGCACCTGAGATATTCGTCCAAGTAGCTCCCGCATTGGTGGATTCATAGACTTTTTCGCCAGCGGTGTAGCCACCAAGAGTTACCCAAACGCGATTCGCATCTGCCGGGTCAACTGCAATAAAGCTGATAAGTAAACCAGGTAAGCCGGCAGAGATATTCGTCCAGGAACCACCTGTATTGGCAGAAGTTTCAATAGTCGTACTTGGAAATTCATTCACTGCATAGAGTCTTGCACCATCATTGATACCAACGGCAAAGGCACCACGGCCATCGGAGCCCAGATTCGTCCAGTTAGTACCCATATCGGTACTTCTGTAGACATCGCTAAAACCTCCGTAAATAATGCTTGGGTCAACAGGATCCATACCATATGGCGTCACCCAGGAACCGGTAGATCCAGGAGGTTTGATATTTGTACTAGTTGATCCACCATTTGTAGATCGTCTAAAAGATCCATTTTGAACAGCAAAAAATAAGTTATCGTTATTATTATAATCAATCACACAATCCATTCCGTCTGCTCCATAAATATGAGTGATATTTGGTGTTCCGGTATAGACGTCAGTACCATTATCCTGCGTACCACCTATCAATAAATTTTGATTAGTTTCTACACCGGCTATCCGGTAAAACTGCATAATTTCAAGACCATCCCAGATATTTGTCCAGTCAAGTCCATTATTTGTACTTTTGGAAACACCTCCATCACTACCACAATATAAAGTACCATCTAGCGGATTATATACTAATTCGTGGATGTCTGCATGAACATAATCAAAAGTTCCAGTAGGCTCAAACCATTGGGAAATAGCAGTTAAAGTAGTTCCGCCATTAGTTGATCGCCAAACATTAATACCCCCGGTGATTATATTATCAGCGTCATTGGGATTTGCAGCCAGCGCAAGGTCATAACTAGCTTGGTTCTGGTCATCATTTCCATTAGTAGGATACCCTAGAATATTAGGAGTCGTAGACATAGAACTAAAAGTAGCTCCGCTGTCTGTAGAGCGAAAAGTACCCTTATAAGAACCAAATCCTGTATCAGGTCCTGACAAATAATATACATAATTTGGATTAGCCGGAGTAACTGCCAAGGCACTACGGTTTTCGCCTGTTGGTAATCCCGTACTTATAGGAGACCAGGAATTTCCAGTATCTGTTGATTTATAAAAGGTGTTAGTTGTACAAGCATAAACAGTAGTTGGATCTCCAGGTTTGAATTCTATATCCCGAAATGATCCAGATTGCTCTGTAGTCCAGTTTGCCCCACCATCTGTAGTTTTCAATATCCCCACAGTTGTCACTGCAAACATTATGTTGCTATTAGTAGGGTGCATGAGCAATTTATAGCCCCTGTTGAAACTGGATACCCCCCAACTAAGCCCGGTAGCAGCCCAGGTAGCACCACTATTCGTTGACTTCATGACACCAATGGATTGCGTTTGCCCGCCATCACCATCACCTGTCAGAATATAAATGGTAGAAGGAGTAGTATGATCTACTGCAATTCCGGATACACCAATACTTGCCAGTTCATCTGACATTGGCGACCAGCTGGTACCACCATCTGTTGAACCCCAGATCCCTCCGGCAGGAGTGCCCACATAGATCGTATTGGCAAGCGTAGGATGAAAAGCAACAACGTTGACCCTTCCGACCCCACCATTATAGCCACTTGGACCATTAGTATAACTGGTAGGCCCAAGGTTTACCCAAGGATCCACCACCGATCTTTCTACAGGAGAATTAGAAGAATTGAGTTTTCTAACAACATCCCATGTCCGTCTTGCATGATTCTGGATCTTTCCATCAGGGTTGACCCTGCGTTCCATGTGGTATTCCCAGCGTTTGTACTGTTTGAATCCACTGCCTCTTCCTTTGTCTTTACCTTCAAAGTAAGTTTCAGCAAGGTTTTTAATTTCTTGTAATGTAGTATTTCCATCAGCATTCATAATCAAATCTTTGTAGGCCTGGGCATACAGTTGATATGATCCTAAAGTGAAAAATAAAACTACGAGTAGCGTACTTCTTTTTAATAATTTCAAGGGAATTCTCCTTGCTAGCAAAGCTACAGAAATGAACCGCGAAAGAAACAATAAGGTTGCATTAAAAGTAATTTGTTTACCGTGGGGGGATTGGTTGTTCATAATTTGTTCGGTTAAGTTTTGAAAACTAAATAATTTAGTCATTGAGTGGGGAGGTTGGTTATTCATTGTATATATCGATTTTTTTCTACAATGGTGACTCGTGTCACTATTAGATTACGAGACACAATATAAGTTGATAAAAAAAAGAAATGCAGTCTTTTCCAATATATTTTATTTAAATAAATATATCAAAACTCAATATCTTTTGTTCTGAAAATCAAGTGATTAATTTTTAAGATGTCTTTTTTATTGAAATTCAATTAGTTATTGGTAGTATATTAAGCTTAGTGGGGTTCATACAAGTAATAAATTATATTATTTCCTTGAAAATAATATGATTTATTAAAGAAAATGTCTTTGATGCACCATTGAAGTTTTAATCCAATCTCAATAGATTAAAAAACAAACATAAAAGGCAATTCTCCAATCAAGGAAATGAAATAATAATAGAAGTCTTTTTGGCCTTTAGATCACTAAAAATTAGAATAATAATATATTCAGAAGAGGTTTTAGTTTTATTTATTTTGTATAAAATCCTTACACTTGCCAATCAATAGGAACTTCGCCACGACTTTCTAAAACCTTATTAACCCCAGAAAAATGATGATTTCCAAAAAATGCATTTCCAGCTAGAGGAGAAGGATGGGCAGATTCAAAAATGTGATGCTTGGTTGTGTCTATAAATTTCTTCTTTCCCTTAGCAAAACCGCCCCATAGCATAAAACAAACCCCTTCTTTATGATCAGATATCGCTTGAATAACTGCATCTGTAAAATGATGCCAGCCTATTTTTGAATGAGATGCAGGATTTCCAGCTTCTACAGTTAATATAGCATTGGGCATAAATACACCTTGTCGAGCCCAAGATGATAAATCGCCATGATTAGGAATAATACAGCCGACATCAGCATGCATTTCTTTATAAATTCTATTTAAAGATCTCGGAGGTTTAATGCCTGGTTTTACTGAAAAGCAAAGACCCATCGCTTGACCTGCACCATGATAAGGATCTTGTCCTAGAATTACAACTTTCACCTTATTAAATGGAGTCAAAGAGAATGCATTAAAAATCTGATTTTCTGGAGGATAGACAATTTTACCTTTCGCTTTACTTTTTAGGATACTTTCTTTGATTTTAGGAAAATAGGGTTTGGAAAACTCTTCTTTGAGTACTTCTTTCCAGGATGATTCTATGTTTACATTCATGAGAGAAATCTGTTTAGAAGCTGGTACTTGTCCTAATCTTTTTTTGCAGTTCTTTCGCAAGCACCATCACAATTACCATATAGATTAAGAGAATGGTGTGTTATTTTGAATTTTAATATATCTCCCATCATGTCTTTGATACCTTGTAGCCGTGGATCACAAAATTCTAACACTTTACCACAATCTACACATATCAGGTGATCGTGTTGTTTGTAGCCGTATGATTTTTCGTATTGAGCGAGATTTTTGCCGAACTGATGTTTTGTTACCAGGTCGCAAGAGACTAATAGTTCCAAAGTATTATATACTGTAGCTCTACTAACACGATAATTTTGATTCTTCATGTGGATATAAAGCGCTTCTGCATCAAAATGATCCGTTCTATTATATATCTCCTCTAGAATCGCAAACCTTTCTGGAGTCTTACGAGACTTGCCTTTTTCGAGATGCGCTGAAAAAATCTGTTTTACCTCTTCAACCAACTTTTTCCTCTTATCCTCTAATGTTAGATTCTCTTCCATTCTACTCAGATTTGTCTATTCTAGTAACAGTTGATACTCCTTCTAGTCTTTCAACTGTTTTTATTACCAAATTTAGTTGATTTTTATTAATTACTACAACACTAACCCGGCCTTCAAAATATCCCTCAACTCCATCTATACTAAATGATCGAATATTCACGCCAAGTTTATTACTAATTTCGTTGGTCAATGCTTGAATCACACCGATACCACTATCCACTCCTGTAATCAAAAGATCTACAACGAAGTTATTTCCTACATGATTCGCCCATTCCGCTTTTAGAACTCTATATCCGTAATTAGCTAGTAAATGTGTTGCATTAGAGCAGTTTTGTCTGTGTATTTTAAGTTCCAAGTTTGAGTTGGTATATGCAAAAATGTCATCTCCCTGAACTGGAGAACAGCAAGTAGCCAATTCATATTTATAGAGATCAACTGGTTCTCCATTTACCAATATGTTAGATTTATTTTTACCTGATTTTACAGTTACTTTTTCCTCTTTTACAATAGCTGTTTCTGGAGCTTTGTTTTTAACAACAATAAACTTCCCATTTTCCGTTGGAATGTTCTTAAAATCCGTCACTTTGATCTTTTCCTGAGAAACCGCTATACAGAAATCTGGTCTATTCTTAAAACCATAATGTTTAACTAAGAAATCCATGTTCTCCTCAGATAGAAGCTTCATATTCTTGAGTTTCCTTTGGATAGCTTCTTTAGCTATTTCACCTTGCTTGCGTCTCTCCTCTTTCATCGAAGATCGGATCTTCGATCTTGCCTTTCCAGTAACAACCATCTTCAGCCATTCTTCATTTGGCTTTTGGTTTTTGCTTGTAGTAACAGTAACTTGGTCTCCATTTTCTAGCGTTTGCCCCATTGGAACTAGCTTGTTATTGACCTTGATTGCAATAGCTCGATATCCTAAATCAGAATGAATATCAAAAGCGAAATCCAATGCTGTGGCTCCTTTTGGTAAAATTCTCATATCACCATTTGGTGTAAAAGCATATACTTCTTCATTGAATAGATTGGTTTTAAAATCATTGATAAACTCCAATGCATCTGAATGCTGAGTATCTAGTATATCTCTTACATTTTCTAACCAAGTATCATAGACTGAATGATCATCTTTTACGCCTTTATATTTCCAGTGTGCAGCAAAACCACGTTCTGCAATTTCATCCATTCGTTCACTTCGGATTTGCACTTCTACAAATTTTCCGTCAGGACCAATAACTGTTGTATGAAGAGATTCGTATCCATTTCCTTTAGGAGAAGTAACCCAATCTTTGAGTCTCTCAGGGATAGGCTTGTATACATCTGTTATGATAGAATATACTTGCCAACAAATACTCTTTTCATCCTCAATCGGCACATCTACGATTACCCGCACAGCGAATAAATCATAAATCTCTTCAAAAGGGATTCCTTTTGTTTTTATCTTATTATAAATAGAATGAATAGCCTTGGGCCTACCCAAAGTACGATAGGAAACCTTTGTGTCTTTTAGCTTTTCGTTGATTGGTGCTAAGAACTTGTCTACATATTGACTCCTATTTTCCTTACTTTCGTTAAGCTTCTTTCTTATATCTTGATACGTCTCAGAATCTGATATTTTCATGCAGATGTCCTGAAACTCGGTCTTCACCTTGTATAATCCCAATCTGTGAGCTAATGGTATGTATATGTAGCTAGTCTCCGCAGAAATCTTCAGCTGCTTATGTTGAGGCATTGACCCAATCGTCCTAAGATTATGCAGTCTATCTGCCATTTTGATAAGTACTACTCTTACATCTTCTACAAGTGTACTCAGTACTTTTTTGAAGTTTTCAGCTTGAGGGCTTTCTACATTTGTACTCTCCTTATGGTAGAGTCCATCAATCTTTGTAAGACCATCAACGATCTTACTAATCTTAGAACCAAACAGCTTTAATATTTCTTCTTGAGTAACAGGGGTATCTTCTACTATATCATGTAAAAGTGCACTTATCACTGCCGTAGGTCCTAGACCAATCTCTTGGTAGCAGATTCGAGCCACTTCGATTGGATGCAAAATGTATGGTTCTCCGGACTTCCTCCTCTGGCGTCTATGGGCATGATTTGCTAGTTCAAAAGCCTTTTGCAGGTTTGATTTATCATCATTTAACAAGCTTGTTTCCATACTAAGAAGGAGTTTCTCAAACTCACCATGGATTATTTCTTGTTCTTGATCTGTAATAGATAACGTTTCTGTCATATTGTGTGGAAATATAATAAGAATTGCAATTTATGACTATTCGTTGTATAACTGGTTCTATTGCGGATAAATTCCAATAGTGGCCAAAAATAATTCTGTAATAAAATAAGAAAAACCACACTCCTTTGAGCATGGCTTTATCTAATTTACTACTAAAATCAAAACTTTATTTAACAATTGACTTGTCAGTCAACCATTTAATTCTATTCTCAAAAGTACATCCCAACATTAAATGTCAAATAGTTGAGAGTGGACTTAAGTGGTAATTTCTTTCCTGCATATTTATAATCATCACCAACTTTTGCAAAGGAATGCTCGTACTTCATCCCTACTCTTAGATGCTTTCCAATATCGATGCCGAGACTACCTAGGAATCCTGTTTGTAAACTCCTCTTCTTTTCTTCGATATGGTATCCAGTCATCTGGCCTTTACTTTGACCAGTTTGGAAATTAAAAATTGGTCCTACTCCTAATCTTAATTTGCCAACTCTAATTCCACCTGTAACTGGAATATGTATTACAGAACTTGCCTCTTCAACATAATTCATTGGCTCATCTATTTGTAAAAAATTCTGAACTGTAAATGTGTATGCATTCTTACGGTAATGCACTTCTGCACTTCCAAATAAAGGACCAAAATCTGAGGTAAGACTTATACCAACAGAAGGTGAATTCTTCGATTCTAAAAAGCCAATCTCCATTGCCTTCCTACCCTCTGGAGTACCAAGTATTTTTGAAGTTGATTCTCCTAATGAAACACCATATGATCCTACTACTCCAATTCTCAATTGAGAAAATGCTGATTGTCCGACTATGAAAAGTGCTGCAATAATTAATATTTTTTTCATAACTCTATGTTTTATTGTAATGTGTTAGTGTGCGTTTCTTAAGGACATAGAAATGGCTTTCGCGTGAGTAACCACATTCGACTTATTACTATATCTATTACTTAATTAGGGTAATAATCTAAGTGTTGTAATTGACTTACCTCTCCCCTATTTCTATTTTCAGTTTATGTAATTATGTTTATATTAATAGTAATACGGCTATTCACCACAAATGGTTAGAACTTCTTTCATATTACTATCCTTTTTAGCAACTAATACAATTTCAATATTATCCATATTAGTATCCATATTTGTTTTAGTATTATCTACAAAATCATAACATTTACTACCACTAGAAGCACATGATGAGATAAATGCTGTAATCGCTAATGCGCATAGAAATTTAGTTACGTACTTCATAGTTTCGTTGTTTTTTATATTAATAAAAAGTTGTTTTACTGCTTCCCAAACTTTCGAATGGAATATTACTCTTTGTGTCCAAGTTGGAAATTAATTTGTAATTGCTTCGTATATATATATAATGCCTTTATTGCCCAAAATGTGACGTGGCAAATGCTAAATTATTCTTAAAATGATAAAGGCGACATTTAAAATGTCTGAATATGGACGACAAATAATATTATAATCCTGTCTCTTATACACATCTCCGAGCCCACGAGACAGGCAGAAATCTC
>OJIO01000860.1_pt1 | contig 16319 bp, 9 predicted proteins | sample 1595621 | NCBI WGS metagenome assembly OJIO01 (sample SAMN05416776, study PRJEB24817) | seawater metagenome | isolation source: Sea water | place: Canada:Atlantic | collected 2013-07
ATCGTAGACTTTATAATTTTGGTGGAACGATTGAAACGGAATTTGTCGTTCCGTTCCGTCTTCACCCTGGATCGTCAAAGTAGAGTTTAGTGCTAAGAAGAAAATGGACATATCTCCTATGGGAGATGCATTTACAAAATTTCCTCCAAGGGTTCCCATATTTCTGATCGGTTCAGAAGAAACTAGTTTCAAAAACTGTTTTAGTCTAGGAAACAAAGTTTGCAGTTTCTTATTTTCTAGCATTTCAGTTACCGTTGTATTCGCTCCTAATGTACAGATACCTTCTGAAAATGAAATACCTTTTAGGGAAGTTTCATCAACTAACAAATGGACATCTTCTTCTGCCATTTCATCTGCGTGATGAACATATAGATCAGTACCGTTAGCAACTTTTGATCTGCTGAGTGTGGTCGAAGGAACGGTCCTGAGCGTAGTCGAAAGATCTGCCCTGAGCGTAGCCAACTTCTCCGGAATAGTCTCAAAATAATTAGGAATAAATCCTTCTTTTATCAACCACTTTACTTGATGATTATCATCTTTTTGCAGTAGCTTTTTTTCAATTGCTAAACCAGCTTTTTCAATAGATTTATAACCTGTACATCTACAGATATTTCCACTTATAGCATCATTACATGTTTGATTGTTACTTTGAGCGGAACCTGAGGGTTTCAAAGCGAAACCAGTCATAGAAACTACAAATCCCGGAGTACAAAATCCACATTGAGTTGCATAATTGTCAGTCATAGCTTTTTGAACGGTATTCAATACAGCAGGTAAATTGATCCCTTCTATAGTGACAATATGCTTGCCGTTGGCATTTCCTAATGGAGAAATACAAGATGTAATACTTTGGTAATTCACCTCATCTCCATTTAATTTGCCCACTAAAACAGTGCAAGCACCACAATCGCCTTCTCGACAGCCTATTTTTGTACCTTTTAATTGTTGGTGATCCCGAATAAAATCGAGTAAAGTAACACCCGATTTTATGGATGTGTTGATAATCTGATTGTTGAGTATAAATTTCATCATGTGTAAGGAGCAAGTTACAAAAATGTACAGATTATTTTAATGGAATTGCTTTGGTCAATGAGTCATTGATATTGCTAAAGTACTCTAAAAGAAGTATTAATTGATTTGCACATACAGCCTTTCTACTGCTTTAAAGAGTCGATAATTTTTAATGGATCCTTGAATTGAGTTCTTATTCCTTGATTTTCAGCTTGACATCTACTTATATCTTCTTGAGAATTCGTCTTTTCATAAATCAAAAACCCAAAAACACCCTACTCACTTTTAAGCGACTCCACAGGATTTGCTCGGGCAGCTCGAATACTCTGAAAACTGACAGTAAAAAATGCAATCAAGATCGAAATAATACCCGCAAAAATAAATACCCACCACTCTATAGACACCCGATAGGCAAAGTCTTTTAACCAATTATTCATAACATACCAGGCAATCGGGCTGGCAAGAAAAATAGAGATAATGACCAACTTGAGGAAGTCTTTAGAGAGCAAGCGTACAATATCAAAAGAGGATGCTCCTAACACCTTTCTGATTCCTATTTCCTTGACTCTTTGCTCTGCTGTAAATGCTGCCAATGCCAGCAGCCCCAAACATGCTATAAAAATAGCCAAAATACTAAAAGCACTAAAGACTTTTCGAGCTGTCATCTCTCTTCCATAAAGCTTAGACCATTCGCGATCAAGAAAGGCATAGCGAAAAGGAAGATCAGGTTGAAATCGATTCCATAATCCCTCGATTCCAGTTAAAGATGATTGAAATGAATTAGGATTCATCCTAACTGTTATAAGATTATCAACACCTGGGTTAGGGCTAATTAGATTGCTGATCAGAAAAAGAGGGGATATCTCCTGATGCAAAGATTGAAAATGAAAGTCCTCGATGACACCTACAATAGTGTACATGCTTTGCACTTCAGGAATAGAGTTCAAAAAATTTGCAGGAGAGACTAATTGCTTACCTATAGGCTCAGATAAATTCATTTCTCTGGCAGCGCTTTCATTTATAACAACAGAAAGAGAATCAGCAAATTCTTTGGCAAAACTGCGTCCACTAATGATTTTCATCTTCATACATTCCACATAGCCATCATCTACGATTAATGCACTCCCGGAAGTCATCTCGGCTTCACTTGGAGGCTTGAACGATATGCCAAAGTAAGTCCCCCCAGGTTGAGTATTACAACCACTTACTGCTTCCACTCCGGGCAAGGCTCTTATCTCATTTTTAAATGTTTCCTCCTGGGATTCTGTCATTCCACCTGCTCCCTTGAGCGTGATTAAATGATCTTTGTCAAAACCCAGTTCTTTATTCTGAGCATATATCATCTGGTGATAGACGATGATCGTACTGATAATTAGAAATACGGAAATGCCAAATTGAAAAACAACAAGAGAATTTCGCAATACTATTCCTTTCTTGGTTTTAGAGAATTGACCCCGCAGCACCTCAATCGGTTTGAATGCCGATAAAGCTATAGCTGGATAAGTACCTGATAAGATACCAGTAAGTCCGGTTAGTCCCAATAGGGTCATAATATATTGGGGATTCAAAATATCTGAGGTATCAAAAGATTTATCCGTCAGCGTGTTAAAATATGGAATAGCGATATAATGTATAAGTAAAGCAATCATTCCACTGATCAAGCTTACGAGCAGAGCTTCTGTGAAAAATTGGAAAGCAATTTGGCTTCTGTCTGATCCCAGTGTCTTTCTGATACCTACTTCTTTTGCCCTGGATGCGGATCGGGCGGTAGCTAAATTCATAAAGTTAATACAGGCTATGATCAAGATAAGGACGGCTATGATCATAAAAAAGTATACCCGTTGCTTTGACCCTGGAGGTTTAATTTCAGATTCTAAATTTGAATTGAGATAAATCCCTTCGAGTGGTTGAAGGCTGTAGTTGTATCCGTTTCCCTGCTTTTGATATTCTGCATAGTCGACGCCAAAATTATTCAGGATTTGGCCACTCGCAAATTTTAAGACCAGATCAGGAAATTTACTTTCCAGTCTTTGAGGATCTGCCTCAGGATGCAATAATAGATACGTAAGTGCTGAAAAACTTATATAGTTTGGTTGCTCAATAAATCCCAGCGACTTTGAGGAAATGAGCATATCGAATGCCAAATGACTATTTAGAGGCACATCTTCTATCACCCCTGTTACTGTGAAGTCATTATCATTCTGCGGTATATCAAGTGTCTGCCCAATTGGGCTTGCATCTTTAAAGTACTTCTTAGCAAGAGTTTTCGTTAGGATGACACTTTGAGGCTTAATCAGTGCTTCAACAGGATTGCCTTCTAATAAGGTAAGATCAAAAATATTGAAAAAATTACTGTCGGCCCACATATACTTGCTCTCCTCATAAATTACATTGTTGTGTTTTATTACAATAGGATTTCCAGCAAAATAGAATAAACGTGTTGCATCTTCGACTTCAGGATATTCATCCTTGATCGTTTCTGCGTACGAATGAGGGATAATAGCATAATCCCTTGTTCGACCTGGATAGCTTCTCTCGAGTACTACTCTATAAATGCGATCACCTTTCTTGTGCCATTTGTCAAAACTCAATTCGTCCTTGACATAGGTGCTAATAATCATAAAACAAGCCAGCCCAATGCCCAGCCCAAGAATATTAATAGCAGTATACCCCTTGTGACGCATTAGATTGCGAATGGCTATTTTTAGATAATTCCGGATCATGACTGATGCATTATTATTATAAATTAATTAAAGTTCAGATTTGTAATTTCTGATCTTAAAAACAAATGTTCTTACTTCACGATAATCAAATATTTACTTTCAAACAAATATTGTCGCTAGGGACTGAACGATTTCAATTCTATTGAGTGAAGTACGACATTGCTTCAAGTGAAGGAAGGCATTATCGGCGTGAAGGTGCTATCTTCTTTTGGCTTCCCACCGCTATCGCGTTCCTTCCTTTTCTAGCTATCACTAGCACATCATCGATGGTCAGTCAGTCCCTCTCAATTTAGCGGCATGGCTCTACTCTTTTAAATCAGTGTATTCGACAATACTACGAACAATCTCTTTATCACTCATGTCTCAAGGATTTTATCGGATTAGTAAATGCTGCCCTTGCCGTCTGAAAACCAACCGTTATCAATGCAATAAGCATAGCAATACTGGCCGCAATAAAGAATATACCAATGCCAATAGGTATTCTATATGCAAACTCTTGCAACCAATTATTCATGATATACCATGCGATTGGAGAAGCAATCAGGGATGCAATGATAACCAACCAAGTGAATTCCTTAGAAAGCAACATCATTATATTCGCAGTGGATGCACCCAATATTTTTCTAATGCCCACTTCTTTTTTCTTTTGTTCAGCTGTAAATGAGGCCAACCCTGCCAGTCCAAGACAAGCAATAAATATGGCCAGTAAGGCAAATACTCCAAATATCTTTCCCTGGCGTTCTTCCACTTCATAAAGCTCTGCATAGTTCTCATCAACAAAAGTATACTCAAAAGTAACATCGGGGTTAAACTGGGTATAGACATCTTCGATAGAACGAATCGTCTTTGAAGTATTACCAGGACTTATGCGAACTGCATAGTTCCAGGCCATATAAGGTGCTACAAAATATACTGTTGGGACAATTGGATTTTTTAATGTTTCAAAATGAAAATCTTTGATGACACCTATCACCTGCCCATCCCGTTCGACCCATTGTCCGACATCCCAATCAGTAATCTCAGAACTTCCAAATGTCTTGCCAATAGCTGATTCATTCGTCCAACCCAAATCCTTTACTGCAGCTTCGTTAAGAATAAAAGCGCCTTTCTCATCACTTGGAAATTCCCGTGAAAAACTTCTACCTGTAGCCATTTGAAAACCCATGGTTTCAATGAAATCGAAATCAGTCCAGACGGTTTGCATCCCTTTGCGTTGATCATCCGGCACACCCTCTGGTCTGGTTCCTAATGAACTACTCAGTCTTCCTGGAGGCACTCTGGATGATCCGGCGCCTGACAATATAGAAGGGTTCTTTAACAACTCAGTAGTGAACTCTTCATATCGGCCTCTCATTTCTTCCGGGGCACTCATCAGGACAATGTTTTCTTTGTCAAAACCTAAATCCAAGTTCTTGCAATAGTCGAGTTGCTGATAGACAACTCCAGTTATAACCAATAAAAAAATAGATGTGGCAAATTGAAAAGCAACCAATACTTTTCTTAGAAGACCGCCTTTGCCCCCGGTATTTAACTTTCCGGACAGGACATTTACAGGTTTAAAAGAAGATAACATCAAGGCTGGATACGATCCGGCTGCTACCCCTACAAAAAGGGTAATCACCAATAGACCGACCAATAATGGAACATTGTCTAACAAATTCATAGTCAATTCAGCTTCAGCAAGTTTGTTGAAAAATGGCAAGCTAATTCTGGCGAATAATAAGGCCAACAACAATGATATAAAAGCAAGGACAGTACTTTCGCTTAAAAATTGTCCGATGAGCTGAGATTTCATGGCGCCTACAACCTTTCTTAGTCCAACTTCTCTTGCTCTGAGACTAGATTTAGCGGTAGACAAATTCATGAAATTGATGCAAGCGATTATTAAAATAAATAAGGCAATAAACGAAAATGAGTATACATAAATTATGTCTCCTCCAGCTTGATAAGAGTTAATATCCTCGGACTTAAGATACACATCTGTAAGCGGTTGCATGATGAGTTCAGGCTTGGCTCTCTTCCAGTCTTCTAATTTAATACCGACGAACTTTGCGAAACGGTCTTTAAAATCTGCAGGTTTCACATTGTTAGATAACATAGCATATGTCTCGACATATCCTTCTCCCCAATTCTCTAATACAATGCGAGAGAAAACCTGCTTTGCACAATTCATTGATACCATCATATCAAAATTGAATCGGGAATTCTTGGGGATTTCCTCCATGATACCCGACACTACAAAATCCATATCTCTGATCTTGACTACCTTCCCAATACCATCTTCCTCATTAAAATATTTCTTACTTACTTCTTCTGTAATAACCAAAGAAAAAGGATCTTGAAGTGCAGTAAGAGGATCTCCTTTTATAAGTTTAAAATCAAAAACCTCAAAAACTTCAGGCTCCACAAATGCGAGATGTTCTTCTACATATGTCTCATCTTTATAATCAATAGCCTCTCTGAACTGAGGTGCAAATCGAATAATGTGGTCCATATCCGGAAAGTCAGTTTCTAATTCATCAGCTAACCGATATGGTCCTATAGCCCTTTGGGTTTTGGCACCAGTCTGAGGATTAGTCACCTGGACATTAAGTCTGTATATTTTATCCTTATTATCATGAAAATTGTCAAAGCTTATTTCTCTCTGAACGAAGAGCATTATCAAAATGACGCATGCCATACCTATGGAAAGTCCCAAGATATTGATCAAGGTATACCCCTTGTGTCTGATAAGATTGCGAATAGCGATTTTAAAATAATTTTTGATCATAATATTTATTGTTATTGTATACTATTATTCTAGTTTTATGTGTTCCTCGAAACCAATTAATGATACTACTCAGTGCGTAGACTTTCTACAGGATTAGCCGTTGCTGAGCGGAATGAATGAAACCCTACTGTGAGGAATGCCACCAAAATTGCAGCCACACAAGCAACGATAAAAACCCAAACATCCATTTCTGTCCTATATGCGAAGTTGGATAACCATTCTCTCATAAGATACCAGGCCAGAGGTACCGCAATCATAAGAGCCAATAATACTAAGATCATAAAGTCCTTTGATAAAAGACCAATAATACCAGTAGTCGTTGCGCCCAATACTTTTCTTATCCCAATTTCTCTTCTTCTTCTCTCTGTAGCAAATGAAGCCAGTCCAAAAAGTCCAAGACACGCGATAAAAATGCCCAACCCTGAAAACAAACTAAAAATCTTTCCCACCCTAAGTTCTGTCTGATATATCCTATCAAAGGACTCATCCATGAATGTATATGAAAACGGTTGACCGGGTGCCAGTTTTTGCCAGGTACTTTCAGCATGAGCTATTGCATCTTCAGGATTGCCTGATGCTAATTTTATAGCTAAGGAACCTGCACTTGGTGATAACTTGAGGCTTAATGCACCAATGTTTTCTCGTAAGCTTTCAAAGTGAAAATCTTCTACTACACCAATTATCTTCAGCGGTACCATCGTATTGGCGAAATCCCCGCCGGTGTTTTCACTTCCATAGAGAGAATGCTCAAGAGGATTCTCAAGTCCAAGTAATTTGGCAGCTGCTTGATTGATGATGACTGCCTGAGAATCTGTAGCCATTATAGCATCAAATGCCCTGCCTTCAATAAGTTTCATACCCATAGTCTCTATATAGTCCTCATCTATATCCCAAATCTGAATAGAGACACAATTGTCTTCCCGGATTTCTGCACTCTTGCATAATGGAGAGTTACTCCGTGAAGATGGAGTGGGCAGAAAACTACTGAAAGAAGCACTCTTAATATCCGGATGTGAAACGAGCTCCTGTTTATACGCTTTTTGATTATTACCAAGAGCATAAGCATCATTCAATACAAGGACTTGCTCCCTATCAAAGCCCATCTTTTTATTCTGAATAAAGTTCATTTGTTTTTGAATGCCAAGAGTTCCTATGATCAGTGTCGCTGCAATCAAGAATTGAAATATCACCAAGCCATTCCTCAAATTGACATTGCCATATTTATTTGAAAGTCTACCCGAAAGGCTATCTATGGGTTTAAATCCTGAAAGAAAAAAAGCAGGGTAGCTGCCAGCCAATAGCCCTACAAACAAAACCCCGATCAATGATACACCCCAAAAAAATGGATCTCCATAGGGAATGACCAACTCTTTATTAGCCAGCGCATTATATGCTGGTAGTGTCACTTGAGCAATGATCATACTAATGATAAAGGCCATGGAAGTAAGAACAAGTGATTCACAAAGAAATTGACTTATTAAATTTATTTTTAGTGAACCCAATACCTTGCGCATACCAATTTCCTTAGCTCGAAGTGCAGATCTAGCCGTCGTCAAATTCATGAAATTGACACAAGCAATAAACAAGATGAAGAATGCAGCAGATAGAAAAATCCATACATGCTGAATACTACCATTGGCTTCTAGCTCCGCCACCAAATCCGAATGCAAGTGAATATCTTTCAGGGGCTGATAAAAGTATTTGATGTAAGCGCCACTTTTTATCATTTCATCATAAGATACACCCATCATCGCTTCGATCTGAGGGGCAGTATATTTGCTCATGATATGCGGTGATACTTTAGACTCAAAGGCAGTATGATCCACACCTTCTTTGAGTACATAATATGTCGGAAAGTTATTACTTAACCATATTCCATTATTGGCCTCCTCCATACCCGTTAAGCTTATAAAAAAGTTGGCTTTGAAGTGCGTATTGTGAGGAATATCTTTTATTACTCCCGTCACTTCCAGCACAGTCTGATTGTCTATCGTCAAGGTCTGGCCAAGGGGCTCTTCATTCTTGAAATATTTAGAGGCCATAGAGGCGCTGATGATCACGCTATTAGGCTCAGTTAAGGCAGATTTGTCTCCTTTGAGAAGTTCAAGGTCAAATACATCAAATAAAGTGGAGTCCGCATACAATACCTCGCGTTCTTTATAATTTTGAGAAGTTCTTTTGACAAGAACAGATCCATAATCTCTGAATTTTACTGCTGCCTCAACCTCTGGAAAATCATCGATTAAGGCTTGAGCTAGTGGAGCTGGCGATACTGCATAACTTTGATGTTTTCCACCAAAATTAATTTCAGATGCTACTCTATATGTCCTGTCTGCATTCTTATTCCATTTGTCATAACTAAGTTCATCAGCCACCCAAAGTAAAATCAATAGACAGCACGCTATTCCTATAGAGAGGCCAACGACATTAATAATGGAATTGCTTTTATTCCTCGTAAGGTTGCGAAAGGCTAATTTGAAATAGTTTTTATACATCTTTATTTTTTATACAATGCTGGTTTAATAAAGGAACACCCCCTTTACATGAGCATACTCTGTATGGCCGGACGTTTACTCATTCCTAAGAGAATCTGTAGGATTCGCTAAAGCAGCTTTTAAACTTTGAAACCCCACGGTTATCAGAGCCACTCCAATGGCAATAAAACCTGCAAATACAAATACCTACCATTGGATATCGATGCGATATGCAAAATCTTCCTCTATCGCAAATAAACCCACGTTTTTATTAAGAATCTACAACACCAGATTTTTCAAGCGCCAGCTTTCAACTGTCTTTACAACCCTTCAAACTTTAATCTGAGCTTACAAATACTGTTTTACAATATTCTCAGTAACAACTTTACCGTCTAACATTCTGATAATCCTATTGCCAAACTCTGCACAGTACTGCGAATGTGTCACCATTATAACAGTGGTCCCTTTATCATTCAGATCTGTAAGTATACGCATGACATCATCACCATTAGAACTGTCCAAATTTCCTGTAGGCTCATCCGCCAGGATTAATTTAGGGTGATTAACAATAGCACGGGCAACCGCTACTCTCTGTTGTTGACCCCCAGATAACTGCTGTGGGAAGTGATTTCTTCGGTGCATGATACTCATATCCTCCAAAAGTTCTTCTACCCTTGCTTTTCTTTCACTTGCTGGAACCTTCGTATAGAGCATTGGCAATTCCACATTTTCAAAGACAGTGAGCTCATCAATCAAATTAAAACTTTGAAATACAAATCCCAAATTGTGTTTTCTAATATTGGAACGGCCTCTTTCTGATAAATGACCAATCTCTTCCTCTTGGAAGAAATATTCACCAGAACTAGGACTATCTATCATTCCTAATACATTGAGTAAAGTAGATTTCCCACAACCTGAAGGACCCATAATGGAGACAAATTCTCCCTCTTTAATTTCTATGTCGAGTTCGTTTAATGCTGTAGTCTCGACTTCATCCGTCTGATAAACTTTGACTAATTTGTTAGTTCTTATCATAGTTAAGTGTTTATAATTTTTCTGTTATAAATTTTATTTTAATACCAATTCGTCATTGTCTCCGAAATTTTCATAACTCGAGGTGATGACAATCTCCCCAGGGGAAAGACCTTCTAATATTTCATAAGAATTAGGATTTTGCTGCCCTACTCTTATTTGTCTTCTCCGAGCGATATTCCCTGAAGGATCAACTACATAAATCCAGTTGCCTCCAGTAGTTTGATAAAAACTTCCACGGGCTATCAGCAATGCTTCTTGCTCTGCACTAAGTTGTAATTTCACTGAGACTGTCTGTCCTCTTTTAATTCCTTCAGGTACAGCTCCTTTAAATAACATATCCGCTTCGAATGTACCATTGGTTACTTGAGGGTATATCTTTTTTATATAAAGACTATAAGTTTTTCCTGCAAAATTGAAAGACCCTTCCTGTTGGGTGAAAATTCGTGAGATATAGAATTCATCTATCCTCACCCGGATTTTAAAATTGGTCAAATCATCGATCTGAGCAATTTGCGAACTCTCGATAATCAACTCTCCTAATTCTGAATTCAACCCTGAAAGTTGCCCTGAGATTGGAGCTTTAATAATGAGGTTATCTAAGCTTTGTCTAGCAATAACCAGATTACGCTCCATTAAGTCCACTGTAGCCGTCATCTGCTCTTGTTGCAATGCTGTGGACAAACTATCTCTTAAAACGGTTCTTTCCAATAAAGCTTTTCTTAATAATAGACTCTCATATTCATCACTAGTATCCGTAAATTCTACCTCAGATATGACACCATCAGCGTAGAGTGATTTATTTCTCGCAAGGCGTCTTGTCAAAAGTGCTAATCTATAATTCACATCAATAGCCGTCTCCTTAAGATTGAGACTATTTTGCTCCATCATCAAACTTAGGTTTCTTATTTGATTGATTTGAGAAATTATATTTGCCTCTTGATTCAGATAATTGAGCTGAAGGTCCGGATTACTCAATCGAAGAATGGATTGACCAGCACTAACCATGGTACCATCTTCAACTAGTTTTTCTTCTACTCTTCCTCCTTCAATGGCACCGATCAATACATTTTTGATTGGAAGCACTACTCCAGTGACAGGTATGAACTCTTGAAATATACCTGTCTTTGCAGTATCTATCAAAAGGCGTTCAGTTTGCACGTTCAGCTTGGACGTCCCGGCTGAGCTATACATCTCCTTAGCGAAAAAACCCAATGCTGCAAGGCCGATTACGATGACCGTAATCCTCTGCCATGGCCACTTATTCTTCTTTATCTTTTTATCCATAAATGAATTATAATAATCTGTTTATTAATGTTATTCAATCAAACAAAATCCGGATATATATACCGGACGTATTCAACAATAATACAACTATAGTCATGCCAATAACCGCAATCAACTGATAACCAACTATATATAAATTTATTGAATAAATTTCGTTCTGAAATTAGTACGATAATGAACGATTGGTGTACGTTATTGAACAGTAGAATAATTATGATTCAAGACTTTGATTTACTCAAAACCCCGAAAATACACTTGCAAGTAGGAGGATGACCTTTTGAACCTATGTTCCGTTCATCCTTCTTTCTGAGAGGTTTAATGTCTGAAAATGAACATTTAGTAGAAACATTGTTCGATAACGATCACTTTTGAGTAATTTAGCTCTATGAAAAGTGATGGTAAGATATTGATCGTTGATGACGAAGAAGGCATTGCTTTTTCTCTTAAGCTACTGCTTAAACGACACTACAAGGTCGTAACAACTGAAAATAATCCTTTTCATATACCCCGCTTAATCAGTCAAAGAAACCCAGACATTGTGATTCTCGACATGAATTTCAGTAGAGGCAGAACAGATGGAAGTGAAGGTCTACACTGGTTAATGAAAATCAAAGAAATTGACCCTTCCATTCAAGTACTTATGGTCACTGCATATAGTGATGTTTCTACAGCCGTGGAAACCTTAAAATCCGGCGCCACAGACTTCATAGAAAAACCTTGGAGGAATGAAAAACTAGTAGCAACGGTTAAAAGTGCTTTTGAGCTTAGGTCGACTTTATCCAAAGTAAAAAGTCTGACTGACCAAAACCAGCTGCTCAATAAGACTTTAGATGAACCCTTCAGTGAAATGATAGGAACTTCCCCACAAATGCATGACATATATAAGACGATCGACAAAGTATCAATGACGGATGCACATGTCTTGATCATGGGTGAAAATGGAACGGGTAAAGAACTCATAGCTCGGGCCATTCACAGAAAGTCACGAAGGCAAGATCAGGTATTTATTCCAGTAGATCTTGGTGCAATAGCAGAGACACTTTTTGAATCTGAGTTATTTGGCCATAAGCGGGGCGCTTTTACGGATGCCTATGAAGACAGAATTGGTCGATTTGAAGTCGCCAATAAGGGGACTATCTTTCTGGACGAAATAGGCAATGTAAGTCTGCCGCTTCAGTCAAAATTACTCCATGTTCTTCAGCATAATAAGGCAAGACCTGTAGGTAGCAGCAAGGAAATAGATCTTGATACCAGAATCATATGTGCGACCAATATGCCCCTTTATGATATGGTAGAGGAAAATACCTTCAGACAAGATCTCTTGTACCGTATCAATACGGTGGAGATTAATGTTCCTCCTCTTAGAGAAAGAAAGGGAGATATCCCGCTTCTTGTTGATCACTTTATGGCACAACTAAAACAAAAGTACAACAAACCAAATATCGCACTTCATCCACAAACACTCTCTAAATTAGAGGCTTATTTCTGGCCAGGAAATATTAGAGAACTGCGACATCTGATGGAAAGAGCTGTGATATTAGCTGATGGTGATATCATAACGCCCCATGAAGTGATAGCACCTCAAAGCCGCCACAAAAACAAAACTTTCTCTCTAAATCTTGAAGAATTAGAAAGAAAGTCTGTCCATAAAGCGCTAGAAATTCATCAAGGAAATATTACTAAAGCTGCAAAAGATCTGGGCATCACCCGGGCTGCCCTATATAGAAGAATTGAGAAGTTCGATATTAATTAAATCATGTCTTAGTGCATCAAGAACAAAATAAATACAGTGTAAAACTTGATCTTTTTTGAAATATCATCGTTGAAAAGCCTCGCCATAGCTCATGCTATGCTTGTGTTTTTAGTCTTGATCTCTCAAAAAATCTACTTCCTTTTTCACTACAGTTACTTTATTTTTGAAGCACTAGGATGATAAAATGAAAAGATGTCCGTTGAAAGAGATTTTACATTAGACCAGTTCAGGACACAGGTCATTGTCCACATTATCATCATTACTGTGATTTTAATCGCAGAGACCTACCTTGCTTTTAATGGTCAGTCATATCTTACTTTGACTTTTCTGGCTGTTCTTCTTTTCTATTTTATATACAAACTTTTTGCACTTGTCAACAAGACAAATCGAGACCTTACCAATTTTCTCATGAGTATCAGATTTGATGATTATGAGACGACATACAGCCAAAAAAAAAGCGGTTCCGGAGACAAGACATCATTGTATAATGCTTTCAATCTCATCACCGGAAAATTCAGGGATATAAGATCTGAGAAAGAATCACAACATCAATTCTTGCTTGCTCTAGTAGAACAAGTAGACACTGGACTAATCTGCTTTGATGACCAAGGACGTACGATACTGATGAATGATGCACTTAGGAGATTATTACACAAATCTTATTTGCCTTCGATAGAGTCTCTAAATAAAGTGGATGATCATCTTTATGAGACGCTGTTGAATTTTGTCCCTGGTTCTCGCCAGTTATTAAAAATTCAAGTACAGAATGATCTCCTTCAACTGACAATAGTTGGCACCGTTCTCAAGTCAAATGATCAGACATTGAGGCTTTTTTCTTTTCATGACATCAATACTGAACTGGACGTTCAAGAAATGCGATCATGGGAGAAATTGATCAAAATCCTTACACACGAAATCATGAATTCAGTGACACCAGTGGTTTCCCTGGCAGCAACTACAGGTGATATTATACGTGAGGCCACTGGAATAGAAGAAAGCACACGCGAGGACATTCATAAAGCGATCATGGCTATTCAGAAAAGGAGTGAATTGCTGTTGGATTTTACCCGTAAGTACCGCCAACTTACCAGAATACCGACGCCTGAATTAGAAGATTTAGATATCAAAGAATTGTTGGAGCGATTAATAGTGCTACACACAGCGGAGATTGAGGAGAAAAAAATCAATGTAGTAAAACGATTTCCGTCTCACAAAACCATTATAAAAGGGGATGAAAGCATGTTAGAACAAGCCTTTATTAATCTTATAAAAAATGGTCTCCAGGCTCTTGAAGGCCATCATAATCCAAGACTCGAAATAAATCTTCGGAAAGATGGGTCAAAAATAGTGGTGCAGATTGCGGATAATGGCGATGGTATTGAAGACACTATGATAGATCAAATATTTGTACCCTTCTTTACAACTAAGAAAGAAGGGTCTGGTATCGGATTAAGTCTGGGTCGTCAAATTATCCTATTGCATCATGGAAGTATTAATGTAAGTAGTCAGCTGGGGAAAGGAACCGTCTTTACCATCAAACTATGAAAACGGTGGTCTATCTGCCGTCCTCTATTTTTGTATTACATTTTTTTCTTTGGTTTATCTGTTTTTTCTTATTGAGCAAGCCAAGGCACCTAAGCCTAGTACATCGTTACATGTTTGGCCGTTGTTTTTAGCAGAGCCGGATGGTTTCAAAGCGAAATCAGTCATAGAAACTATAAATCCCGGAGTAAAAATCCACATTGGGTCAAGGTGAAATTCTATTACTTTTCTTTGGAAATCCTGGAAAAAACATATTTACTCTTTTTGTATAAGATTTATAATCAGGTCTTTTTTGTAAAGAAAAATACTCAGAGGGTTTAGCTCCTGTAAGGTAGACCAAGGAATTATACATAATTATAGAAACGAAAAGCAACCCAAGTCCAAGTAAAATCCAAATTACTAGGGGCTCTGAATATTGCATTGATAACCACGAGGGGATTGCAATAATTATAAGGGAATTCCAAACCGTCCACTCTGCAAAGTAGTTGGGATGTCTGGTATATTGCCATAGTCCTATTTGACAAACTTTATTTCGTTGCTTTTCAGCTTTCATTTTTCTAAGAAATCCTAATTTCTGTTGATCAGCTATGGTTTCAAAGATAAATGAAGCTATCCATAATATTAATCCGACTATTTCAAAAACGGAAATATTTGGACTAGGATTTGAACCTATAATAAAGGCAGGTAAAGCTAAATAAGAAGCGTTAGCCAATCCTTGAACTAAAGCATCTATTTGCATAGCTGCTTGGATATTATTTTTTCCTTTTCGTTCCCATCTTATTCGCTGATATCTGTATCGAGGTAATTCTTTCTGAATATACCCTTTTAGCCAAAGTTGAACAGCTCCAAGACCCATACGAAGTCCCATGAAAATATATAAACTACCAATAATCCAAACTCTCCAATGATACCCTTCTCCTAAAAATAAGGTTACTAATCCAATACATACTAATCCCCAAGGCCATCCTATATCTACATAGGATAGTGTCTCCGTTTTCCAAATGGGATAGAAAACAATTAATCCAAAAAGAACTAATTGAATAATGCCATTAACTAATGATATTTCAGCTAGAGATTTTGTAAACATCAATATAAAGCATCCGATAATAAAGGGATATAGTGGTTTTATATAATTCATCTAAATATTTTCAGAATTCTAAATTATAAGTTTTGGTTTTAAAGCAAAAATGCTAGGCTATTTACTCTTTCGGTTTTAATTCATATTTACTACATGGTCCTCCAACTAAGTCTGGATTTTCTATACGGTCATTTGGGATTCTCGACGGCTTTTGTTGTGGCCTGCTCTTCAGCAGCTGCCTTTCTGGTTTCATTCCAATTTTGAACTTGCAAATTTAATAATACCGCAATTATTATCAAGATTATTCCGTATAGGAAAAATTTTGTCGTGCGATTGAGTTTAGCCATAATGAATTTTATTTAATTTTGAATTAAATTATATAAATGTAAGTAAAAAAAATACTATTTTTTCTCTAAAGGACCTATAGCCTGCCTTTTTTGAACCATACTTTTTAATAGCTAATGTGGCAATAATTTCACGAAGTATTCATCCTCTTCTTGATAAAGTTTAGGAGAGTATTTCGATTTCCTAAGTCTTATATTACAGGGGGTGTAATTATAGCATTTTGTTTACCTATAGCATTTTTCTTAAATCCTGACTAACGTTAGCTATCTCGTTGATTATCAGATATCCTTTTTTCGTAGGCGAG
>OJIO01000861.1_pt1 | contig 16306 bp, 11 predicted proteins | sample 1595621 | NCBI WGS metagenome assembly OJIO01 (sample SAMN05416776, study PRJEB24817) | seawater metagenome | isolation source: Sea water | place: Canada:Atlantic | collected 2013-07
TCGGCAGCGTCAGATGTGTATAAGAGACAGCTTAATTACCTGTATGCGAAAATAGAAAACAGTCTACCAATATTCTAAAAAATGGCATTAGACTTTATTGTTATAAAGTCTTTTTTCTTTTCCAAATTTGCTCAATAACTACCCATCCTAATATTACGATTCCAATTCCCAAAATATCGTTCTTTCCAAAGTTGCCTGAATTTGTAATCAAAATAATTAAAGTATGCATAGCTACCACTGGCAAAATTGACTTAATATCATCCGCTAATTTTCCTAAAAGAAATCCACCATCTATGTATATCAAAGGGAAAATGAAAATATCAACTTGCGTATCAAATCTAAAATGCCAGATCCACCACACAACACCAATAAAAATGTATTTTAGGTTCCTATTTAATCCTTCAAGTGAATTTTGTAAATACCTTCTCCAACCAAATTCTTCTGTAAACGCATATATTGTATTAATTAAAGCAAAGCAAACCCATATAACGATTTGTTCATTCCAAAGCTGTTGTCTAACCCAATTATTTAAAAAGCAATTATAGGTAAGCTTAAGATAAGTAAATTTTTAATTTTATCATCTCCAAAAATGGTTATTCTCTTTGATATGTTTTGATGAAATGCTAATATTATTATTGCGGCAATTAAAGTGCTAAATCCTGCCAGTAGATATACTGATTCAGAGATAAAAGAATTCTTCGTAATAGACTAAAAAAAATCGTTTAAATAACCTTGCTGTACTGGATAGGATATACCTAAAGCTATTATAATAAAAAAGATTATATATTTCCACTCAATTTTCATCTATCGATTCTTAGGTACTTCAAATTGCACGTAGCGGTTCTGCGATATGGAACGGATTTAGCGATAGCCAATTTAATCTCATATCGCTTGTTCACATCAGTTTTCTTTTATTATTTAAATTATCCAGTCGAGAGGAATTCTTCTTGTAAATCTTGTATCAACTTTTTTACCGTGAATTCTTCCTGATTCCCATTTAGGAATTTTGGATATTATATTCAACACTTCTTTTTCGAAGTAATTTTTAAACTTTTCTTTTTCGTCTGGAAAAACTGAATTTGTAATTTGAAACTCTCTTGATATTCCATTTTCATTTACAATGAATTGCAATTCTACAAATGGTCTTTCCCCAACTGTTTTAGCTAACTCATATTTGTTTGGATATTTGAGATGCTTATTTAAATATTTAACCAATTCTTCGCTACTATTTTCTTCTCCTTTGGGATTTATAAAATAAGGTTTTTTATCTAACTCAATATCTTCAAAAATATAATCAACTCTATTTGCAAATAATTTATCCGCTTGTTTTGACTTCTGTTCTATGAAGCCTTTGCCATATCTATTTTCGATTTCATTTTCAATTTTTTGAGTGAAACATTTTCGTTTTTCATTTCCTGCTTCCATTTCTGTACATGAAATTGGCTCATATCGAAATGTAATTTTTGACTCTTTTAATAGTGTCTTTAATTCTCTATCATATCTATTAGCACCACCACCAATAGTTAAATATTTAATGAATACTAACCCTTTCTCCTTAATTTCTTTTTGGGCTTCATTTATTCCTTCTTCACACAAATTTGCTTTTTGATTATCTGAACATGAAATCAAAAAAAATAGAATGATGATTGAAAGAATGGCTTTCATTTTTTCTTTTTAATTGATGAGAACACTTGTATATCAAGAAACGCATTACTGACATACCCTTTATACAGACTCACCTCGCACTGGTTATCAATCACTTACAATAATATACTTGATTTTACCTTACCCGTGTTTAAACGAGTAATATCTGAATAGAAAAGGCTAATTCAGTAAATGATCTTTTGAATCTAAAGATTAAATATAACAAAAAAGGCCCAAAGCACTTACCAGAACTTTGAGTTTAAACAACTAAGGAGATCGCTCCTTTGCTTAATATTTCTGTGTGTGGTGTGGAGATAAGTCGCCATAGACTGCGCAAGAAGATAGAATTAGATGGTAAGGTTAATTTGAATGCGTTTATGATGGATTATTATAGGATTTTGAAAATAGATAGCTACCTTTTATTCATTTTTCAACCTTGCAATAATCATTTGTAGAAACAAAATTATGAACAATGACTTTACTGTTTTCTCTTATTTCAAATTTGCTTAATCCGATATGCGATTTTTTAGAAGGATTCCTAGCGTATGTGTATCCAAGATCTGTCCAAGGATAATTTGCATTCCATACTGGGCTAAAATATGATTGGATAATAAGTTTGCTTATCTATTTGATATACTCAATTAAAAAACAAATTATTATAAATCCTCTCAAATAAATTTGGAATCTATCCGATTTTATTCATTAAATTCCAGTTGTGACTAAAACTAACAAAAAATATATGATAAATTCATCTAAGTGTCTTCTGTGAGATTAGAGAACTATAATAACCTAAAACTATCTGTCCAAATCTCAGACATTTATCAAATTCTACACCATTACAGATAATATTATTCCCTACTTTTGCAAGAGTATGGCGAAAATAGAAAATATAGATCTTGGGGACTTCCCACTTTTACTTGCTCCAATGGAGGATGTAAGTGATCCACCGTTCAGAGCACTTTGCAAAGAGCAGGGCTGTGATATGATGTATACAGAATTTATATCTGTAGAAGGTCTGATTCGGGATGCGACTAAGAGTCTTGCCAAATTAGACATATATGACTATGAAAGACCAATCGGCATACAGATATTTGGTGCAGAGCTAGACAGCATGCGACGTGCAGCAGAAATTGTGGAAGAGGCTAAGCCAGAAGTATTGGATATAAATTTTGGTTGCCCTGTAAAGAAGGTTGTGTGTAAGATGGCAGGAGCTGGCATACTACAAGATATCCCAAAGATGGTAGAGCTGACCAAACACATTGTAGACAGCACTGATCTACCTGTAACGGTAAAAACTAGATTGGGCTGGGATGATGAAACCATTTTCATTGAAGATGTAGCGGAAAGATTGCAGGATGTAGGCATTAAGGCCCTTTCAATACATGGACGTACAAGAAAACAAATGTATAAAGGGGAAGCTGATTGGACCAAAATTGGCAACATCAAAAATAACCCTAGAATACATATTCCTATATTCGGAAATGGAGACATCGACTCACCACAAAAAGCGGTTGAATATAAAAATAGATATGGTGTCGATGGCATTATGATCGGCAGAGCAAGTATCGGTTATCCGTGGATATTCCGAGAGATAAAGCACTTTGTTGCTACAGGCGAAATACTTCCTCCTCCTACAATCAAAGAGCGTGTCAATGCAGCAAGACAGCATCTTAAACACAGCATAGAGTGGAAAGGTGAAAGACTTGGAGTCGTAGAAATGAGAAGACATTACACAAACTATTTCCGAGGTTTTAGAAACATAAAACCTTTCAGAGGAAGATTAGTTACCAACTATGATCCAAATGAAATCCGAGGTATTTTGGATGAGATAGAGGACGCATATTCTGGACAGGAAGCTATATTGTACCAAGGGTGATAAGTGATAAAGCGATTCTACGATTCTAGCGGTTCAAGCAATTAAATTATATTTTAATTACCTTTTGAACTTGTTCCTTTCCGTTTTGGATACTCTTTAGGAAGTAGATTCCTTGATTCGTAAATTTTGAAGCTGAGATAGATATATTTTGTTGGCTCCCGATTGTATTTTGGAATACCAATTGACCAACCGCATCGAATATTTCAATATCTACTTTTTCGGTGCTGTTACTATTTAGGATATTGAGATCATTACTGAACGGATTTCCAAGAACTTTCAAATAAGCTTGAACTATCGATTGTTCGGTATTATCATCTCTTTTTACTAGGTCAAAGCTATATGCTTCTACGTCTATATAAACTTCAGCATCAATATCTTTGGTCAAGTCTATTTCCCCACCATTAGATTCTATCTTCAAAAAAGATTGACCGTTCAAGTCAATATTTGCAGAATTTAACCATGACACTTTTAGAATCCCATATTGGATAGCAAAGTCACTTTCTGTTAAGATAGAAGATGAGATAATTGCATCCTTCCCTACTCTAAGGCTGAACTGTAATCCATCTACAAGATCTTCTGTATCAAATAAGAGTGATGTAAACTCATCATTATGCACATTTTTTGAAGTAGAGAGGATTGCTTCTATCTCTTTACTGGTTCTTAATTCAATATCTTGGTTTGTATTAGCAAAACTCGGATTATATGACCCATTCACATCACCCATTTTCATAGCGATAAAGTTCGCTGCATGTGTGGTATCCATCAAATGCTGAATCACTATAGAATCTGGATAATAAAACGGATCTTCAGGATCTTCAAAAACAAATGAAGAATCGATAAATCTCCAATTAGGAATTTCTTTTGGCCACTCTGTTATTATACCCAGCACCATCTTTCTCATGGTAAGAAGGTCACTACTATTTAACTTTTCATTCTTATTTACATCAGATACTATGATATCATAAGGATTATCAAATGGCTCTAATCCAAGAATATGTCTCTGAATCTTTACTAAATCAAGGGTTGTAACACCTCCTGATGCGGCAGAATTATAATATGGTCGTAATACATATTTTAATAACTCAGGAGTTTCTTCATATTTGAATGCCCCAGATTCATCCGTCATTTCGAATCCAGAGAATGTATCAATTGAAGCCACAATATCAATCTCTGCATCTTGGATATTTTTATCTTTATGCGTGATTACTTTACCCTCAATTTTTCCTTTTATTGTACCGTTTTCACACCAATCAGTATTGTCTTGGACGATGAAAGTAACTGTACATCTATCTTGATTACCCCATTCGTCCGTTACATACAGGTTATAAGTAAATGATTGCGCTACACCATTTTCAATACTGTCACAAGTAATAATTCTTCTATCGTCATTAAGATCTGTCGAGAAAGAAAAAATCAAGTCTTCCTGTGCTGTACAATTATCCGTACTGCCAAAATCAAAATCGATAGCCCATATATCGATAGCGCCAGCCTCGTTCATAATAGTAGTGGTGATAGAAGAAATGCAGTAGGGTGTTGGATTTTTACAATCTCTCACATCAATCATGTAATCACAATAAGCCTCGTTGCCACATCCATCTTCTACTGTCCAAAACACTCTATGAGCTCCCAAGTCCAACTCTCGATCAAAAGAGATTCCTTCGCCAATTTCGTCAATAGAACCATCATCATCAAGATCCAATTTCCATAGATATAGAAGATTTAAAGAATCTGTACAATCATCATTTGCAAATGCAGTGATGGTAATCATACCAGACTGACAATCATCATCATATGTACATTCCACTTGATCCTCGCAGCTTAAAATGACTGGAGCGATATTATTTTTTAATTTTATTTCTTGAAGATAAGTCCAAAGACCTTCTCCTGAGTTTGGATCATATTGACACCAATCTATAACAGTCCATTCTCTAAGAATCTTAATACATGCACCTCCAGAAATATGAAATATTTGATCTTCATATGTCGATTCTACAAGCGCACATTTTTGATCAGATAGCGTTGGCTCCCCTGTAATATCAGGATTAGCTTGTATGGTATCACAACCATTCATTTCAAAATTTGATGGCCATGTGATATCACTTTCTAGAAATGGATTATCATTAACAAGGGTTATTGTTTGGGTACAAGAACTTGACTGACCATAGTAATCTGTAGCCGTAAACGTCCTTTCTATTATACCGGCCCCACAATCAATATCATAGGTTGAAGTCTCATCAACCATAGCTCCACAGTTATCATTGAAGTAACCAAATTGCCCCACATTCTCGCCATCTATAATAATGACTTGAGCTGGGCTTGTGCCTTCTAATACTTCTCCAAAAACAGATAAATCATCCAAATTGAATGCAAAATTACATGAAACAGTAAGATCTGTTGGACACACTATTTCTGGCGGCAACTTATCTTCAACTTTTACCGTTACCATACAAGTATTAGATAATCCATTCTGATCTGTTACACGAAAAGCTACCATAATTGTATCTCCTATTTCTTCACAACAAAAACGTGCTTTAGGGCCAAAATCAAGACCCCAACCGCATTCATCGGTCATCTTTGCTATTTCCATTGTGATATCCCCACAATTATCAAAACTCTCATCGTCAACAGATGTAGCGAATAGTTCGGCTACTCCATTGCTGGTAAGAGAAACTTTTGTAAATCCATCACAAACGGCAAAAGGTGCTGAAGTATCTTCAACAGTAATTATACTTGCACATTCTGTTTCATTGTTACATACGTCAGTTGCAATATTTATAAGCCAGTACTCTCCTACAGGAAGATTTTCTACTATATTTCCATTAAGGTATAGATTGGTAACATCTGCACTGTCAAGTGTTAATATTTTATAGCTAACTGAATAATCTGAGCAATCCGTAATTATTTCAGCAAATATTAATTCTTCCGCCACACTTTCACATGTATATGGTTTTGAATTAAGAGTAATATCTTCAGGACACTCGAATACAGGTCCATTTTGATCTAAAATTTTTATTATTTGATTGTGACTTATATTATTATTACCACTCATACACCAATCAAATATCTCCCACTTACGTACAATTTTAAACCCTGCTCCACACTCTTCAAAATATACATCCGTATATGTCCCTTGAATATTAGAACATTCAGCAAAAGTAGGCTCCCCAGTAGATTCGGGAGACGGGTGTCCATTTGGTAAGGGTATCCAATCTCCATCGCAACTTAATGGTGGATTCGTTATTCCGTCATAGTTAGGTGGTAATACAACATCCGCTAAAGAAAGTGGAAGAACCATTATTATTTGTTCGCATATTGAATTATTTCCAGCCTCATCAGTTGCTGACCAAGTTCGTGTAATTTGCTTTGCGAAACCAGTAACGGCACATGCAAGTTCTTCTTCTATATCCGTATAAGTTAGTGTGACATCACCACAATCATCAAAATCAACAACAGTATATGTATTTTCTCCATTTGATGTAGCTGTAGCATAAAATGGGATAGGAAAACCTATTGAATCTGGACTTACACCTGTTTCGCAATTAGCTTCTGTATCTACACAATTAAGAAATGGCGCTATATTGTCATACACAGAAAGAGATCCATCACAAAAACCATTTGTACAATCATGACTAACAATAAATGAGATGTTAGTTCCAATATGATCGACCGTAAGTAGGTTATCTACTATTATATTATCATTTTCATCTAAAAGCTCTATTTGATATTTATCATAGGGTTCGATAGGATTAGCAAGCAACATGGTAACATCAACAACTTGCTGGCATCCTTCAGATAATGAAACATTTATACTATTATTACAAACAAGTGCTGGAGCATTCATAAATGTAATGGTGACTACATCTGAAACTTCTACCATTGGTCCAGTACCATCAGGATCATCACTTACAAGAATAAGTATAAATGATCCATTGGATTGATCTTGCAAACCTGGCTGATATTGAGTTGTAGTTGAAAAAATACCATTACTCTGACCACCAGGAAGAAATACTCCATCGCCATAAGTAAACCATAGACCATCTGTCACATCACCTGATATAGTTGCTCCTAAATCCTCTAACTCTAGTACTTCCCCATAACATATCGTAGCTGGGTCACCCGCATCTACTTCTATGATCATACTAGGACTGCCGGCATACATGTGTATACTGGCAATTAAGAAAGATAATATGAAAAAGGTTTTACTCAATATATTACTTTATTTTATAATCTATTAAACCATCTAAAACAGATGATAACACATTATGAATATATGTAATACAAAGATTGTGCCATGGGGGTTGTAGTTAATGATATTATCCTTTTATTTAGAAAAGGGATTAAATACCTATAGATTTATTTTTGGCAGAAGTGCTTCCACCCCCGCCCCCCCTGCGAAGGGGAATTTTGTGATGCAATGACTTAATCCCCCTCTGGAGGGGTCGAAGGGGGTGGAATACTCCTATCTATTTTCCTGCCCCCCCCCTTTTTGTCAGTGCTACCATCGCATTTTCCAACCCGCTATTATTTCATCTACAGAGGGTCTGTCCTTTAAAACTAAGAGTGGGGAAAAACGTAATACAGTAAATCCAATTCCTTTTAAGGTGTCGTCTCTAAGTCTATCTTTAGCATATGCTTCTTCTGTTAAATGACTAATCCCGTCTACTTCAATGACTAACATTAGCTCTAAGCAAACAAAACCTACGATATAGTTCAAAATTGGTCTTTCTCTTCGAAATTGATACCCAAGCATCTGTCTTGATGACAATATGAACTTCCACATATAGAACGCCGACATCGGCATAGATTTCTTATTCCTATCAGCAAATGTTTTTAGCTTTTTGTTATAATGGAAATTGTTTGCTTTTGATGCTTTGGGTAACATTACATGAGATTATGTTTTATACTATTTAATATATAGAATAATTTTTATTCGTGACATTTCCACCCCCTTGCCCCATCCGAATGGGGACATTTGGACAGGGTGTAAGTTGATTTCAAAACAAGTAATTCCAAGAGGTTTAACTCTATATTCGTTTCACTTCAAATATGCAATTTCTAAAAAACATTATTGCTCTATCAGGACTCATTTTCTGACTTCCTTTATAATCTAATAATAGATTTATGTTCGTGTTTTCATTTTGTATCCAAGTTGCACCGCCATCGGTAGTGTATGCTATTTTATCATAAGATTCAAGATAATCGACTGGCTTGAACCCATCATTCATTAGAATTACTGATTCATTCTCAGAAATAAAAGAAATTACTTTTGAAGTGCCTTCATAATAAATCGACCATGTTACTCCACCATCCTTAGTAATGGACATGCTATTATACATTTCGACAATAAAGGTATCTTCATTTAATACATGGATATCTCTTACTCTCCCCCCATCAGAAGTTAGCGTACTTATATATTCACCATCTAGACTAATGACTACAATAGAATCGTCTTTTCCAAGTGCGTATATTTTTTCTCCTATGATTTCAAAGCTAAATTTTGTACTAGAAAAATGGAAACCATTATTATTTGAAAGTTCAGTCCAACTCTCACCATCATTAAAAGATACATGGATGATTTCATCAAAACTAGAAGCGTACATCAACCCGTTTTTATCATAAGCATAATGATTTAAATCCTTTTGGCTACTTGTCTCGTTCCAAGTTTCACCTCCATCCGTTGTTTTAAACATATTCGAACTGTATGTGAAGGTTGCTCCTTCATCTACATTTTTAAAAATGATCTCTTTTAATAGTGGCTTATTAGGCAAATCCACATGCTGCCAAGTAACACCACCATCATTGGTCTTTAATAATTGATACATCCCCCCAGATTTGATCCTTGCAATCTGAAAACCATTATTATCATCAATAAAATAAATACTTAGCGAAGTATATTTATCAATGCCTAAACCACCTAGATGATTTATATTAAAACCATCCGGTGAAAAAATAGCCTCGTTTTGACTACAAATTGATTTTTCATTAAAACTAACTTGTTCTTCATCGAGACCACAGCTCAACATCAAAATAAGAATAAAAAATGCGATGTATTCTTTCATAATATAATTGGAACGATTAAAAGTCTAAAATGCAATCAAAATTAATAAAATAACCAAATCTACAGCTTGATATCTATTGAAGTAAAAAGAGAGAACCCTATTATCGGCCATGTCAGATTTCGACCAGCAAGGAAGTAATCTTCGGCATTCTTATTTTTATTGCCAAAGTAAAACTCCTATGCTGCAACTGCAAGTAGGCAAAAATACTGATTCCGAAATCGATTGAGGAGAAGTTGGATTCCATAGTATCAAGTTTAATAAATCAGTTCTTAAGGCTCAGTGATCGGTACGTCTTGATTCTGATTTCCAGTTTTAATCAATATTGTGCAAAAACAAGCTACAACTAATAATACGCCCGCAAAAGTGATCGCATTCCTTGGATCATTGCCTAAAAAGTTCTTAAGAATGAATCCAAATGTTAATGTCTGAAAGATCATAGGAATAACTATCATCATATTGATAATGCCCATATAGACACCATACCTTTCTTTTGGTATATCACTGACCACCATCAAATATGGTATCCCCATCATACTCGCCCAACCAATTCCAAAACCAGTAATTGCGAAGAATAGTAAGTACTTATTCTCTATATGTGGGAAGGCTAAAAACCCAACCGCAGCGATTAGTAAGCAAAATGCATGCACATATTTAGGTTGATATTTATTAGCAAAACCTACCAAGCCAAAAGCAACTAAAAATGTAACAATATTATACCATCCATTGACTAATCCTGACCAACTTACTGCCTCTCCATAAGCTTGCTTGTTGCTTTCCGGAGTAGCATCCCAAACAGAAAGCGCTATACTTTTTGATGAATTCTGCCAATAACAAAATAGCGCATACCATTGAAATAAATAGACCAAAGCCAATTGCCACATTACTTTGGGCATATCCTTAATAGCTGAAAATATTTCGATTAATGGCCCATAAACACTCCGTTTTTCACTCCTAAGTTTAGCTAGTTCCACTTCTGTAGGTGGTATCTCATTCGTATGACTAATACTCCATAATATAGAAGCTATAGAACAGAAGGCTCCTAGAAAGAACGAAGCGTATACCCACGTTGGTAATGAACCTGTAGAATGATCCTCAACTCCTGTGATATAAACGATAATTAATGGGAAAATAAAAAGAGACACATTGGATAACGTCTGACCAAGACCTGTAAAAAAGCTTTGCATTTGAAAACCTAACGGCTGTTGTTCTTTATCCAGTTGATCTGCAATAAGTGCTCTGTATGGCTCCATTGCTGTATTATTCCCAGCATCTAATATCCATAGTAGACCTGCTGCCATCCATAGAGAGCTACTAAATGGAAATGCCAATAGAGTCAAACTACAAAGAATTGCGCCTACAAGAAAATATGGCTTACGCCTTCCAAACCGAGGGCTCCAAGTCTTATCACTCATCGCACCAATCAAAGGTTGCACTAACAAACCTGTAACAGGACCAGCCAAGTGCAAAATAGGAATCTGATCTGGACTTGCACCCAAGAAATCATAAATTGGGGTAACTGCACTTTGCTGCAATCCAAAACTATATTGAATTCCAAAGAAGCCGACATTCATGTTTAATATCTGCCAAAAACTCAACTTAGGTTTCTTGATCATGGTGTATATAGTATTAAAGCGTATCCAAAATATCTTCCTTCTTCTTCAGTAATATTAGCCCTTACTTAATTTTAATATTCTTGCATCCCATGGTTTTAATCTGGTTATACTTCCAAAGTCTTGATTACAAAAAACAAATGTATATTCTTGCATATCAAAATCTACAGATTCAACTTGATCACTGTGATTAAGCATCACTATAAATGTGTCATTTTCATCAGACCTTTTATAGAAGAACAGATTCTCAGATTTCTGCGGTATGATCTCGAAACTTCCATAAATAAACGTCTTATTTTCTTTTCTAAAAGCAAGCAATCTTTTGTAGAATTCAAAAATAGAATCTTTACCTTCCGCAACTGCATTCGCCGCATTTATCTCTTTATAATTTGGATTAAGTTTTATCCAGGGTTCTCCTGAGGTAAAACCAGCGTTTTTATCACTATTCCAATGCATCGGAGTTCTTACGTTGTCCCTTCCGTTTTCGTGGACTAACTTCAAAAAATCATCCGTAGTCATGCCCCTTTTCAAAAATTCTTTATGAAAATTATGTGTCTCAACATCCTTATAATCATCTATCGACTCAAAATGAACATTGGTCATTCCTAATTCTGAACCTTGGTAAATACACGGTGTACCTCTCAATGTTAGAACCATCATTGCCAAAAGTTTAGCACTTTGTTTACGATACTCCTTGTCGTTTCCAAATCGAGATACAAGCCTTGGAAAATCATGATTATCCAAGAAAATACTTATCCAACCAGAGCCACCCATCGCTTCGTCCCATTCGCTAAATATCCTTTTTACATCTGGCCAACCATAAGGAACAGGATCAAACTTACCAAACTCACCATGCCCAAGAAACATATGATCTAAATGGAAAATCATATTGAGTTCTCCTCTGTCATGTCCTACATAATTGAGGCCTACTTCTTTACTGATTCCTGGACCTTCACCAACAGTCATAATATCATAATGCTTGAGCACTTTTTCATACATTTCATTGATGTATTCATGTACTTTTGGTCCGTTAGAGTACACATGCTCTATGATCTCATTTAACATATCATGCTCAGCATCCGCAAACTCTAGTCGCTTAGAAATCAGCGGAATCACATCCATTCGAAAACCATTAATTCCCTTATCTAACCAGAATTTCAAGATATCACATATAGATTGTCTTACAGCGGGGTTTTCCCAATTCAGATCAGGCTGTTTTTTGGTAAATAAGTGCAAATAGTAATCATCAGTCTGTTCATTATACTCCCATGCTTTTCCTCCAAAAAATGAAGGCCAATTATTGGGCTCTTTGCCATCTCTAGCGTCTTTCCAGATATAATAATCACGATACTTGCTATCTTTCGATTTACGTGCATCCTCGAACCAAGCATGTTCGTCAGATGTATGATTCACAACCAAATCCATAATGAGTTTCATGCCTCTGCTGTGCAATCCAGCGAGTAACTCATCAAAGTCAGCCATAGTCCCAAATTCCGGGTGGATATCGTAATAGTCACTAATATCGTATCCATTATCATCATTCGGAGATTTATATATGGGAGAGATCCAAATGATATCCACTCCCAAAAGCTTGAGATAATCCAATTTTGATATGATCCCTTGTAAATCTCCTATTCCATCCCCATTATTATCTTTAAAACTACGTGGATATATTTGGTAGATTACTTCTTCTTTCCACCAGAACTTGTTTTGTGCCATTCTTCCTACATCGTTATTTTTTTTTCGAATGTTCGATCGCATACATTTTCAGGTACTAGACTTTTAAGTTGTTTATTTTTCATTCGAATTGATGTATGCTTTCATTGCTAAATATACTCCATTACTCCACCCGAATCCATCTTGGACAGGGTACTCGCCTCCTCCAGCTTCCAGCGACATATCTTCTACATTATACTTCTCAACAAACTTACCCGTATTCTTATATACCTTTTCATTGATTGCTACCCATCTATTTGCAATATCAAGGGCCAACGTTTTGTGTCCATAGTTATCGAGTCCCTTTACTGTCATCCATTGAAGAGGAGCCCATCCATTTGGAGCATCCCATTGTTGCCCTGTATTTACAAGAGTGGTTACTACACCTCCTGACTTAAGAAAATTTTCTTTTATTGATCTTACAACTGAACTAGCCTGCTTTTTATCTGCCATTTGGAAAAAAAGAGGATAAACCATGGCAAGTGATTTTACTTCAGTTTGTTTTCCTTCTACAAAATTATAATCTGCGAAAGTTCCATCTTCAGCTACCATAAATTTATTCATGAAGTCCATCCTAGACTGCATACTGGTCATGACATCACCTTTTATTACTTGATCGACATCTAAATGATTTACTATGATTGCTTCAAGTCCATACAAAAGTGCATTTAAGTCTACAGGAATAATATCTGTAGTTTGGATTGTGTTTATATCCTTGCCATTTGCAAACCAACGAGAAGTATAATCCCACCCAGATTCTGCACCAGCACGAAGGTCAGCATACATTTTTTCGCCTCCTTTTGTTTCTTGCACTTGCAAATAATCTTCTCTGTATGATTCTTGACGAGGTGTTACTCCTTTATCAAAATATCGATTTACCAATCCAACATCCGTTTTCACAATGTGCTTTTCAGCACCTTCCCTATCCATAGCAACATCTTCATAAAATATTTCTTTGCCATCCATCCAAAAATCATATTCGCCTAAAAGAGCGTCGCTATACTTTGCATACATTTCATCCCCTTTCTCATCTGCATATAACTTCACCATTTGAGAGAAAAAGGGTGGTTGTGAACGAGTTTTATAATACTTCCTATTTCCATTAGGAATGTGTCCTACGGTTTTAATTAGGTAAGCAAAGTTATCTAACATGTTTTCAATCAATTCGAACTCACCACTCTCTACCAAACCAAGCATGGTAAAATAACTATCCCAATAATAGACTTCTCTAAACCTACCGCCTGGCACAATATATGGATGTGGCAGGGCTATCAATGTACTACCATCTTTCGATTCGTCCGACTCTCTTTTGAGTACTGGCCATAGAGCTTCTACATGCTCCGCAGCTGACCTATTTGTATCCGTTTTGAAATCAGAAGAAATGGAGCCAGGTACATCAAAATGCGCGTTTACAAAAGCAGATAAATCAAATCCTTCATTATTCTTTGCTCCAGCATATGCCTTGTTTATTTCATCAGCAGAAGATTTTGCTGTACAATCAACGAATGTCTTACTATCTTCAAACACTTGATTCATCTGCACATCAACGAATAATTCTGGGTACAACTCATCAGGGGTAGCCAGATTAGTTGGTGTAGCTTGTTTTGTATTAATGTCAGATTCTTCTGAAGAAATAGCACTTGAGCTACTTTCCTTACAGCTTATCGAAGCGAATATTAACGAACAAAGAAATAATGACTGGATTGAGTATTTAAAAATTCTCATTTTAGAGTTTATAGATGTAGAAAAAAGTAGATACAGAATAACTGTTGTTAGGAAAATATAGATCTAAAACAACAATTTAGCTGCAATTACAAACTCAATATACAAATGAATGGAATATATAGTGTCAGTAGTACACTAATAAATTTTTCCTTCAAAAAGTTAGTGATTTCTTGTTAAGCTTTTAGTTATTGGAATAATAAAGCTATGGATTAATTGGTGACTATAAATTTTAAGGGAACAGGCTTTTCTCTTCTTTAGTACATCCAGACTTAAAATCTGGATCTAAACCACTACAAGAACTTGTGGGTTCTTGTGCATAAAGCTCCTAAACTCTAATTTTAATTCTTCGGAAAAATTATTTTGCTCTATGCATATCATGCGAAGGTTACTTGTTTTTTTCATCCAACCTAATATTGCTGCACCACCTAAATCACTAATCTCACAATTGACTAATCCAATTTCATTTATAGTGAAAGGCAAATTCTTTGACAATACTAAAGCCCCTTCATCACAAAGCAACACATTGTTACTAAAGCTTAAAGAATGAAGATTACTTTCTTGGGTAATGCACTGCAAAATAGACGCTACATCTGAGGGATCGAGGCCAAGATTTCTAAACGCTATCGAATGAATTGGAGAAGTTATTCTTTCTAATTCATCAGCTTTAATTATACATTGAGGAGTAGCCATATTTCTAAGAAGTTTCACTATATCTCTAGTACTTATATTTGACATTGCTTTGCTTTATTTTTTTTTGATTCATATTTTCATTCTATTCAACTTGGCTTCTTTAAATATAACAAAAAGCGCTACCTAGAAAACTCTAGATAGCGCATAATTAACTTAAAACTAATTCTTGTTATTACTATTTAGGCATTACTACTGAATCAATTGCATGAATTACTCCATTTGATGCAGGTACATCTGTGATCACTATTGTAGAAATGTTTCCAGCTACATCAGTCAAAATCACACTATCCCCTCTTAGAGATGCTACAAGTTTTCCTCCTTGCACAGTCGTTATAGTAAAACTACCATTGTTTTTCTTAATAGCCGCTACTACATCTTTAGCTTCAAATTTTCCAGAAACTACATGATATGTTAAAATCGCAGCCAAAGTAGCTTTGTTTTCAGGTTTTAGTAAACTAGCAACAGTACCTTCTGGTAATTTTTCAAATGCTGCGTTAACAGGTGCAAACACTGTAAATGGTCCATCACTGTTCAAAACAGTAACTAAATCTGCAGCTTTTACAGCAGCAACTAATGTTGAGAAATTATCATTTCCTGCAGCTACGCTTACTATAGTTGGTGGATCTGATTCTACGGGCAAATTATTGGCAAAAGTTGAACTTACTGCAAATACAGCAATAATTAAAAAAGAAAATAAATTTTTCATATCAGTACTATTTTATTGTTTGTTATTAATGATTGAGTAACAATACGACGATTAATTTTGTTTAACTTTTATTAAAATATATTAAACAAAATAGCAATAAATGAATAAATAATATGGAGAACTAAGATAGAAAGTAGTAAAATAACGATTCAACAGTCTCACTATAAGTCGTTTACTTAATAAACCAATTTAACCAAAACAAATACTAAAATTCATATTATTTTTTTTGATAATCCTTTCAGCTACCATGTATTTCTTTTTCTTAGATATATATATGAAT
>OJIO01000872.1_pt1 | contig 16029 bp, 24 predicted proteins | sample 1595621 | NCBI WGS metagenome assembly OJIO01 (sample SAMN05416776, study PRJEB24817) | seawater metagenome | isolation source: Sea water | place: Canada:Atlantic | collected 2013-07
ACACTATCCTCTTCGTCGGCAGCGTCAGATGTGTATAAGAGACAGCTATAGTTCCAATTACATTGAGATACTAAGTCTACTACTTTAGCTTCTCCTAATATTTCCATACATCTAATAATGTCTTTTTCTAGACTTTCAGAAGTTTGATCAATGTTATCAGGGCTATTACCTCTAGCTCGTGAAAGCATCTCAAGTGCTTTGATTGCACTGTTAGTGTGTCCCTGAGTATTGGCATACGTATATTGTTTTTCTAATTCTTTAATTACATCAATTTCAGTAGTAAATGTACCTTCTAAGTCTTCAATACGAAGTTTAATATCTTCTCTTTTAAGTAATCTAGATGCTTGATTAGCTGCAGCAACAGAACTGTAGCCAGCTTGTTTAGCTGACTCAGTACCATTACGGCTTAATACATAGTGCTGACAGAAAACTTCTTGTTGTTTATTTAAAGGCATAAGTCTTCTACGTAATCAAGTTCATTAGCCTTTAATGAAGTTCTAAAGACTTCAGATGCTAATGTATTACTGCCATTAAATATAATGTTGAAATCAATGTCTTCTCTTCCAAACAATTTCTCACAGTCTTGAGCCATTGCTAAGAGTTCTCCAGTTGTCCAGAACTTTTCACCATTCGTTTCAACCTGCATATACTTCGACTGACCTGTATCAAGAAGCTCTTTCTTATCGTCGTCAGACGGCTCTCTGACGGAGCAATCGAATCCAAACATCTGAAAAGTTCTAAACCCCAATACATGAAACATTCCTAAAGTTCTCATTGCTGCACAAGTTCCACCAGTTACTAAAACTGCATCATTAGCAATGTTACAATCATCATGTGTCTTTAGCTCTTTAGCATCTTTATCTCGTATGGCTTCACTGTAAGCATGCCATACTTTAATATTAGCTTTTTTATCTAAGAGGTATTGAGTAACAGAAGGATCAGTCATACTAGCGACTAAGAATAGTGTATCTTTACGTATCTTTTTAAACAAATCTTTTCTTACTACACCGTGAGTTGATAGTCCATCAATAGGTCTTGGATCAAGAATAATACAGAAGTGAGGATAAATTTTATGCTTCAAGAGTTTAGGGTAAGCATGTTTAACACATGCAATTCTATAACCAATCTTATCAGCTTCTAAATTATCAATTGTATTTTTTAATGATTCATAATCAATGTCTCCACCTGAAACAATAATTAATTGATCATCTGTAATACGGCAACGCTTAATCCAACAATCATCTTCAAGCAGTTTTAAATTCTCATTTACATTATTAATTATATAGTCATCAGGCATACAGTCTTTTGGATTAACTATAATAGGAATGCGAGAGAACTCTTCAGGAAGGGCTGGAAGACTATCATCTTTAAGAACTACAGCTAGATGCGTTACACCACCATCTCTAACACCGTCTTGAGACGGGAGAACTTTAATCCTCCACTTTTTACCATCGTCATTAATTTGCTTTGTGATGTCTTTAATTACAAAGTTAGTACCACAACCGTCATCATCAGGTTTCTTACCCTGCATGTCTTCTGAAAAGAAATCATCAAAGACTACAACATCAGCTGATGTATTTAACCAGTCACTATTAGTTGTCTCATATGAATGTCCACCATCAATATAAATTAAATCTGCTGATGGAGACAGAGCAGGTACAGTCTTATTAGTGTCACCTTTATGAAGGGTGAAGTTAAATGTCTTACCATCTTCTGCTACTTTAGCTTGATACTCTTTAAGTCTATTACCTACAGCTTCGACTGTGTTATGTGCTTTAGTATTAAGTTCTCTCTTGTCACTCTCTTCTGTAGCTTCTTCAAAAAGATCAAAGCCAGTATAAGTAAATTCTTTATTGCCAGTAGAGAAGCTTGCTTCAGCCATCTGAATAGCTCTACCACCGTTCCATGTTCCAGTTTCTACAACTGACTTAGCTTCGTAATGCTTAACAATTTTAAGTAGCTGACCGTATCGTTTAGGTCCATTTATATCAGGAGCTACAACATTAACATCTGAGATTAAGTTTTTCTTATTACCTTTAAAATGAATCATCCATTGTGATAGAGGAGACACTCCAAATGCGTCTAAGTCTTTTACATCAGGCGTAAGATTGTGTACGTTAGTTCCATGTGCTTTATAGATATTAAGCAGACGCTCAAAGATAAAACCATCATGCCATTCACGATAGCTGAGTACTTCTCCACTCATATAAGCCCCACGCAAATCTGCAATAAATCTAAGAGCATTCTCTCTGTTTAAGTTAAAACCAACAAAAGAAGTTTCACTGTAATCAGTAGCAGTACGTCCTAAATGAACGAGTGATACTTTATTATTAAGATAAGGTTTAATATCTTTAGCACTAAAAGGTTTAGTGGTGACGGTATCCGCATCAATCCAAACCATCCAACCAGCTTCAATAGATTCTTCAGCCATGTCGAATGCTTGTTCGGATAGTGCGAATACCTTATGGCACCACTTTATAGCATCCAGTCTCCAGTTGTAGGAACCGGACATGTTGCCATCATGTTTTTTAAAAGTTTCTCGATAGTCTAAAAGGTCTTCAAGTTCATTTAGATTACGAAAATGTATCCTGTCACTAACAACTGGATTATACTTATTAATGTCAAAATCGTGATAAAAACAGACCAGACGCAAGTCTTTAGCCCAAAATTTATGGACTGCTTCAAGCATTTGTTTACCATATTTATTGTATCCTTCTTCGTTTAATGATGTTACAAATGTGATCTGATTTTTCATAGTGTTTTCATTGCCTCTTCGTGAGTTAATTTAAGTTCATACGCTTTCCACTCATGCGTATATGTAGCATCAATAGGTCGAGAAGGTTTCCAATCTGAAAATTGAGGTCCACCAGTAGTAAAGTGAACATTCTTTGCGTTGATATAATCAGGAGACCAGTCGTCAAGCCAGTTCCACTCTTCACCAATCTTTCCAATTTGTTCATACTCTAGCCATCCAAAAGCATGTAACCAGCTTCCAGTTTTAACTGATACGTCATCTACTGTGATAAGTTTATTAGCATCATGACTGCAATTAAACACCATGAAACTAGACCAGTTTTTTCTATTATAGCTTTCTTGAATTTGTCCATCCATCTTTCTTACAGATTTAGGATTGTAATTATGATGGACAGCCCAGACAGCTGAGTCATCTTTACATATCGTGTCAAAGAGTTCCCATATATCAGAACGCAACATCATGTCACAATCCATAAATAGTGCCAACCCTTCGTATTGATTAAGGGCTGGCACCAAGAAACGAGTGAATGAAAATTCAGTTGAGAAAGGTTTGTTGTCGAAGCAATCGTACTTCTGATCCCCTACATTATAATGACTACGTTTAAATAAACCTGCTCTTCGTAAAGCCTCTTGCTTTAGAGGAACAATGTTAATTGGTTTACTCGCATGTTTTTTAATTGAAGCTACAGCTACTTGAAAGGCTGCGTCTTCTTTAACATCATAACCAATATAAACTACAGGAGGTTTAGAGTACATACTTAGGCAACTTCCCGTTCTTCTTTAGTATTGTCAAGTTTATTGGAAGCGGTATAGTAATCTTCAATCCCTTTACGGGTTTCTTGTAGTTGTTTAATTTGATTATCAATCACTTTAAGTGACTGCTCTTTTTGTTTTTCTTGCCAATCTTTCATAGTTGAATCGGATACAACATAGACAGATGGACGAGTCATATAAGAATTAAAAACATCATCTAGATAGTGTTTCGTAAACATAATTTTCTCCTTAATTAAAAGCAAGTTAAAATGTAGACCCTTTATGGCATCTACTTCCATCTTGAAGTATATACCATATTGCACTGCGAAGTCAAGCTATTTTTATAAATAAGTACTATAACTTACAGGCCAATGTTGTTTAACAATTTTAGCAATCATTATAGCAATCTGTCTAGTTTCTTGTTGTGTGTCACATTTAAGTCTCAGCTTTAACATTTCTAAAAAAGCTCCTAACGTACCACTCCAGTACCACTCAGTATAAACTGATTGTGGTAAGACCATACGTGCTTGTTCAGGACACACACCATCAGAAATCATGTTAGTGTAACATTGATAGGCATATTGATAAGCTGGATTAAGAGAATACTCTACTGTATCAGAACTGCTTCCCTGTTTCTTATCTTCTGCACGTTTACGTAACGGAGAAGGATTATAAAATTCTGGTGGACTATCTACATAGCGTCTACTGATCTCATTCCACGGCATGAACTTATGTTTAACTAACTGACGAGCTACAAAGATAGGAGCTTTAACACGTACAGTTAAGAAGGCATGATTGAACGGTGATGTATGTCCGTGATCTGAAAGATACTTGATTAGTTTTTTATCTTTATCAGCTAATTGGTTGTCTGAAATAAAATCACTTTCTTTATCAAAGGAAACTCTCGCTGCATTAACAACGCTTAGATCACTTCCGCAATGCTGTATGTAATCAACTTTCATTTAAAATGAACCTTTCTATTAGATCACGTGTACCTTTACAATAATAGTGTTTTCTGTTCCAGTTACGTCTGTTTACTAGATTAGCCCAGCGTTGTGTTGTATATCTATAATCATAGGCTTTATACTCTTTTGTTGGATGTTGTATGTAAAGCGCATAATTCTTATGTTCGTACTCTAACCCATATTCATCCAGAATTTGCATTGCTTCATCTGATGTTTCAATATACGTCTTATTTTTAAAGTCACTCATATGTATAATCTTTATGTGGAATGCCATAGTATTCAATCATAACTCGTGCAGCTTCTTCTAGTTCATCAGAGTTTTCCATATGATCTCTTTCATCTGTACTAAGAGTGTATAATAGTCTTTTCATTGATTTAACAATAATTGACTCTTCATAATCTTCAAATGTTATTTCTTGTTCATTAAACATATTTATTTCCAATTTGGTCCTTCTATCCATGCTGTTGTTGAATATCTTTGTCCACTTATAACTTTAGAAGCTTCGTGTGTAATAAAAGATGGGAAGATTACTGCACATCCCTTTCGTAACTTCAAAGGAATCGGATCAGTATCTAAAGGATATAGAATAAACTCTCCACCTTCATATTCTTCAGGCTCTGTTAGCCACACCATAGCTGTTATCTTTCTTTGAGTATTTCGATTTGACGGTGGAAGAACATCTATGTGTGTAACATAAAAGTCACCTGCCTCATATTTTAAAGCTTGAATGGACTCGACTCGTTTAATATCAAAATTCCATTTACATAATTCATTCATGTGTTTAGCTGCATGAAAGTATATGGTTGATAATAAAGTATCAGTAGGAAGGAAACAGAGTTGAGTTGACCGTACATTTTCTTGTAATTCAGATTGATCATTACTAAGTACAGTTGCTCTTCGCTGCTCCTTCTCTACCGAAAATAAATGACTTTCTAGACTGTTAATAATATCATTACATTGATCGTCCTGTAAAAATTTATCAACTGTTATAAAAGGCATTTTAATCATAATTTAAATCTCACATACACCAGCAGTACAAGCTAATTCTTGTGACGACGTAGTATTGTCATCGAACTCTTCATACTTGCTGTAGTCAATGTCTGGCATCATAGCCGCTAGTTCAGCGTACTTATCCTTATCAATCTCTTCGTAAGGAGCTTGAACATAACTGTGAGAATCGTCTTCTTTAGGTAAGAAAGCAATACCACATACTTCATCCCAATTTTTAAATACCCACTGACCTACATCCATCCACTCGTCTTCTCCAACGTAGATTGTAACTGATGGGTTGTGATCAGTCCAGTGTGTCCGATATTTAAGCCATAGATCAAGATGATCAAGAGCAGAGATATCATGACGGGACATTGCCCCTTTATCTGAAGCAATAGGAAAAGAGAACACATAGTTCTGTTTGTTATAGACATCGATCTCATAAGGCATACCACTGTCGATCATCCACTTAGCTAGTGGATCAGTAACGTCAGCACGAACACGTCTGATGTAGTGATGAGCATAACGTGGATGAATACCACTACCGCTGTTAACTAACTGAGAAACAGTACCAGAAGGCTTAACAGTTGTGATGGCAGCTGAAGGGGGAATGCCTAAAGCTAAAGCAATATCTTCGTTTACCTCCCTACAGAATGACCGTAGTTCACTAAGAAAAGAAGGGTCAGGATCATACGTTAGTTTGTTATCGTAAATGCCTGTAAGAGATACGCCCAGTAGACGTTCTTCTTCACTGTTGTCTTTCCATTTCTTAGACAAGTATTTAAAATCAGTTAGTGCAGATTGGAACGTACCAATGATAGCTGCAATACGTACCTTCTCTTTGATAGTCTTCTTAGTGTCATGCGGTCTAACGACAACCTCACTAAGATTACAGAACTGCTTAGAGCGTAGTGAAATCTCTCCACATGGGTTAGTACCAAAGTCGTAATCTGTCTTCCTGTTGATCTCAGCTGCTTTGTTTACAGCTGCTTCTCTATTGAAGATGCCACGTTCACCACTCTTAGATTCATACAATGAAGTCCACTCACGAAGGAATGTTCCCATGTCTGGTTTACTAGTAAAAGCAATTGAGTTATTAGCATAACTACGATTTACATTTTCATTAAACCAACTGCCCATCTTAGCATGACGCATCCTGTCATCACTTAGATTAGACAGTGAGATCATAGCTGATCGACGTACACCGCCTACAACTACAGCAGCTGCAACAGCACACATAACATCGTGACACTCTAAGCTTGAAAGCTTACGTCCAGCTGCTTTATAAAACGTAGAGGTAACAAAACGAAACAAGTTATCCAATGGGTCAGGTCCACTAGCACGTCCACCAAATGTCTTTAGACGGCTACCAGCTGGTCTGATCTTACTTAAATCCCATGTAGGATGTTCACCTGCATATAGTCTAGCTATTAACTGCCGTAGACCTTTAGCCCACCCTTCCTTACTGTCAGCAACTACAATAGTTTCTTCAGTACGTTGAATGGTAGGAACTTCAGGCATCTTCTCAACTGCATTACGCTCAACGCTAAAGCCCACACCAGTACCACACATTAAGATCATAAGTGCTTCATCAAAACATTTAGGATCGTCAACAGATAGATAGCTACAGTTATATGCAGCAATGTGATTACGATCTAAAGCTTCTCCTGCCGCCATCATGGTACGCATGGAGGGCATAACTTCTTTATCTTCAATAGCCTTCTTAACATAAGGCATCTGACATAGCAGCGGGAACTTATCAGTCATGTAATCCCACCAACGATCAACAGTGTCCTGATACGTCTCTCGACGTGATGCTTCAGGAATAAAACGAGCGTATCTAGATATGTGAATAAAGTCTTCGTAGTTGGTTGTCATAGTATCTCCTTTAATTATACTAAGATTGAAAGATCGGGTTCTTTATAGTTTTTCCCTTTTAAAACTTTGCCTTCTTCATTGTAGATCGGGTTACCTTCATCATCTAGCTTAGACATGTTACTGTCATGCACTCTATTAAATGCAGTATCAAATACATGAGTAGGTAAATCTTTAAGAGCTACGATAGTTCCACTTAATACATATTGTAGATCACATAACTCTTTAAGTAAATGCCCCCAGTGATCAGCTGAAGGTCTTTTATGAAATATTAATTCAGTTGAGATCGCATCTATTGCTTGTACAACTTCTCGTGTCTCTTCTTCAATTAGTTTAGCTCTTAAATTTAAGAGAGAGACACGCGATTGACTATTGATATCAAGTTTAAAAGCTTTGTGAAATTCTTCAACTTTATCTTCTCGTGTTCTACTTCTCATCATTACTTCCCGTTTCCTTCCAAGCTAAAAATATAAGACAACAGATAGCATGTATCAATGGATGCTTACCTGTGTCAGGGTCTTCTGTCTGTCCACTACGCCACTCATCAATGTGTCGCATGAGTGCATCGTAATATCTATCCCAATCATCACACTGCTTCCAATTATCTCCACCGTACTTAGTAGCTCCAAAATCTAATACAGAAGCTACATCACGAATAACAGATAAAGGTAGAAATCTCCAGCGTACTTTATCTGCATCTGATTTAGTAAACTTTACGTCATCTGATAAACTCATATTATACACCCTTTCTAGCTATGCGTCAATAATGCATTGATCCTTTTTCGGATAAACTTAACTTCTTTAGTTTCAATTATCTTGTAAGCAAATGATCTTGTATAAGATGGATCGACACCAGCTAAATCACATACAGTCTCGAAGTCTTTAGATGTAACTCCTATGCTTGCTGTAAACCATGCTTTGGCTGATCGTCTATCTAATTCAGATTGTTCAGGCTCTCCCTGATAGTATGGTTTAGTTGCATCTAATACCGCTTGTAAGATTACAGCTAGAAACAATACTTTTTCTGGAGAAGATGATTCAGCACTTGAAGAAACAAAGTCATCAAGTATTAAGGATATATTTGTGTCTGTCATTTTCTAAACCATTCTTTCGGTAAGCCATCTGCAAGCTTACAGTATTTGTATTCATGTTTTATACACCAGTCAGCATACGTTGATTTCGATCCTTTGTACAGTCTTGCATTTGGATTATCGAATATAAATCTAATGTCTACTTCAGGATATGTTTTTTTAATACGTAAATGTTTAGCTCTATCAGAAGAGACAAACCTGCCTTTAACTTCAATATAGAAACCGTATTCTTCTAATTGAAAGTCAGGCAGGTAAGTCTTCTCTACTATGTAAGAAAAAGTATGTGGTTCGTATAAGTATTCAATCTTACGCTTCTCTAAAAGATTAGCGCACTTAACTTCTGAACCGCTTCGGTACTTGTTCGTACTCTTTTTATTATTTTTTCTTTTAGCCATTATGCGACTAATAAATTAATATCTTTTAATTGATCAATACGAACTGAGTAAGTGTCAGACTTGTACGTAAACTTATTAGGAGAAGATGGATCGGAATCTCCTTTCTTAAAGAATCTTGCAAGATCAAAGAACTCTTGCTTTGGTAGATAACCCAATACCCACCCCTTAGTTAAGTCTCTCGTAATCCTTACAAAGACATAGTTATCACATTTCTGCTTAGTATTGTGTCCACTGACGCTACAATCGTAATGGGGCAATGGCACTGCAGAAGTTGATTTAGTTTTAACATCCATTGTTTGCCCAGTAGACTTAACTGTGAAGTCAAACTCATAATTAAACTCGCCTTTCACTTTAGATTTACCTACAACATCTCTAATTACTTCTTCACCTACGCAGCCAGTTAAGATGCCAGCCCCTTTAGTGATAGAGTTTTTAAGTGTCGATGGCATTTCAGATGCCCGTTTTCTTGCACGGTCAATAGCCGTTACTGCAATATCAACTTCAATCATGTTATTTCCTGTACGTTAGGTGTTTTATAAACTTGAGTAAAATATCTCGAACTTTTTGAATACTTAAAAGTGCGAAGTCCTTTCCCATCATTACTATCACTCCAACAAGTATGCTTATAAGAACACCAAACACAACTAGTGGGGAGAACACGATTGCCGCTAACACCATCAGGCTCATCAGAATAGCAACGAGCAGGTGGAGATTTTGCATCTACTAATCCTTTCAATTCTTTAATTCGATCTGTGGCATTGATCATATCCATGCTATCAATGTGAAGTAAATGTAAGTCAGCATTTTCTTTATTTAAAACTAGAAAGGCTCCAGCATCTTCACCCTGTCCTTCAGTGTATGCTGATAACTGTGCGATGTATCCAAAAGGATCATTACCATTTGTGATTGAGTTATCTTTAAACTTTCTAAATCCAAATGAACTAGCAGATTTAATATCTGTAATTACATTATCAATCCGACAATCTTGATGACCTACGACACCTTCAATAGTAACTGTCTTTTGTTCATCAGTGATAGTATGTCCAGCTAATTTAATTAATAACAAAAGAAGTTCTTCAACAAGATCACCATACATAAACTTTAGACGATCCTGTCCAGTAAGAGGCTTCTTGTCATAGTTCTGTAAGCCGTACCATACTTTTCTATTAGGTGTACCAATCTGTGATAGCCGTAATCCTTCAGCACCACTACGTACTTCTTCAATACGATTCTTAACTAAGTCTGATACACGAGTACCAAAATCTTTTATTAAATCATCTGGCAGAGTAACTTGATCTTCAAAGACTTTATAAATATCTTCAATGAGAGTATCTATATTTTTTTTCTTTTTAGCCATAGTTTTTCCTCTCGTGATTTCCCTTAGATACTAAAAGAGGAGCAGGTAAAGGAGTACAAAACCCTGCTCCTCTCTCTCTTAGTAATGACTGCTAATAGTTAACCAGCCGCAGTCATTGGTAGATCATCGAAGTCATCCACGTCATCGACATCACCTCCTGTAGAACTCTCTACTACATCGAAGTCTTCTCCATCACCATACGAGATATGTTTCAATACCTGTACAGCTTTTAAGTCCATTGCTACACCACTCTTACCTGCATACTCCCAATCACGGGTAGTATACTTAACAGCAACTTCAGAACCGTTACCAATAAGTTGACTAAATGGACGCTTCATACCATCAACAACTTTAGGTGCATCAAACTGAGTACCGTCACGTTTGTCAACTTTCTGTGTGATCTTAATAAAGTCTCCACGATCATCACCGATATTTTTAATCTTATCAGCTACACCGTCAGCCTTCAAAACCTTTTTAGCTTTAGCGTCTAGATTACAAACGTCAATACACCAAACAGGTTCAAACTTAGTGTTAGGTTGAACTACTGAAGCCCAATGGGCTGTACCATTAATAATGCTCATGATATTAAAAACCTTTCTATATATGTTATAAATTAAGCTGCGATATTAAGTTGTGGTTCACTGACCAGACGGTAACGTGTATACATTACACCTTCAGGAGTACGCGCTCGTACCGTGTCAATAACATAACCTTTCTTACGAAGATCAGAAATTGTAGCTGTAAGATTCTCTGCAAGATTCCGTTCAATTGCCGTCTTACGTGTAACACGGTTTCGTTTACGTAGTGCAGCTAAAACTCGTTGTGAGCTTGTTAATTTAGTTTTCATAAATAAGAAGTCCTTTCTTGTGTTTGTTTTAAGATGGAACCCAATGTTCCTTTCTATAGTATGTAGTATATAGATATTACAATTTAAGTCAATACTCTTTTTTTAATAATCTCCTTTTTTATTTAATGTGTCTCACACCAGTTGTTACCAATCTTATAATCGCTGTCCAATGGACAACGTAACTCAAGATCAATCTCAACATCTTTAATTGCTTTGTTAGTATGCATAGCAAAATCTTCGGCACAGTCTTTATGAACATCGAATTGATATTCATCATGAATTGACGCTACAAGTTTCGCATCAAGCTTGTGTTTGTGTATTCGTTTAATGATCTCAATAAGCCAATACTTACAAACGATAGCTCCCATACCCTGTAACAAAGTATTTAAAGCACTATGCTGACTACGTATGTTTAGTAGTCTACCATCAACAGCTTTGATCATACCGGAAGCTGATGCTTTATCAATCTTCTTACGTAGTCTACGTAGAGCAGGTACTGCATCAAGATAATCGTTAATCATCTTCTGACCAGCTGACTTACCCTTACCTACAATCTTACCCATCTTAGCTGGACCTGCACCATAAATTAAAGCATAGATGAATGTCTTAGCTTGATCACGGGTCTCAAGTCCAGCCATCTTTTGATTAGCTGTATGTATGTCACCTTCTAGTAGTTCTTTAGTGAACTGAGTGTCATCCATGTAATGAGCAAGACATCGTAGTTCAAGACCGCTTGCATCGCACCCTACAAGAACACGATCATCAGATCGAACTGTAAACAACTCTCTACACTCCTTACCGTATGGACTGTAACTAGCAGGGGTCTGAGCGACGTTAGGAGACATGTGTGTCATCCTGTTTGTGTTAGCACCCAATGTAATTACCCTACCGTGAATACAGCCGCTATCGTAGCTGTAAGCTTTTAACCAATTATCAAGCTGGGCAATTCGTTTCTGTAACATAAGGTAACGATAGATCATCTGAGCTTCAGGTAAATTAACTTTCTCAAGAACAGATTCATCTACAATGATGCTACCCTTCTCAGTAAATTTAGTCGGCTTCCAACCCTTACGTATAAGTTGTTTAGCTATTTGTTGTCTGCTTCCCAGATTAAAATCATTAAACTTAATTAAACTAAAGTGACCACAAACATATTCTTGCATGTCACCAAGAAGTTTTAGATTACGTTTAGATAACTTACCATCTTTATTATAGACAGGTATAACTTCTTTTAAGCAGACTGCCATAGGACGCATAGTCTTATGAACTTCTTGCTCAACTTCTATCATTGCTTCTGTGAGTTGTGATTTAAATATATTAGCTTCGCTAAACTTAAAAGCAAATCCATTTGATTGTTGTTCATTTACAATGTAACGAATGGTATGCTCCATACGAATTGAGTTACAAGTATAGTTAGATAACTTTTTAAGTAAGTGTTTATAAACTTTATGACAAAGATCAACATCCTGAATACAGTAATCTAACATCTCTTGAGAAAAGTAATCAAAGATTTTAAATTCAAGTTTACTATCTTTAATACGTTCACCCCATGATTTAAGAGAGTGACCACCTTCACGATCAGGCTTGTCCATCTGAGATAGTATCAAAGTATCAGTAACTTGTTTAGGACTTATTGATGTTCCCATAAGTCTATTAAGAACAGGAGCATCAAAACTTAGAAAGTTATGTCCAATCCAATGATCAACATCTTTAGCAAACTCTTTAAAATCATTTAGTGATTCATTAAAGAATGACCATCGTGTACCAGTGTCAATATCTTTACATACGATGCAGTGTATTACTTTCGCATCAAGAGCATCAGTCTCGATATCGCAAACCACTTTCATAGCTGACTCCTCTTTTTAATAGTAACAACTTAGTAAGTTCGCAGAACTTCCTTACTAAGTATGTTACCTATTATATATACTTAGAAGGGTGCTTTGTTATCGTCACCGTAGAGTTCAGCATACTCGTTTTCAATATTGAAGTCAACGTCGATCTGTCCATCAACTTCTGTAAGCCTACCTGTTTCTTTATCAAACTGTAAGGCACAAGCAATACCGTTATCACCAGCATATCGGTTCTTTAGAACTCTTACTCGTGTGGTATTAGCTTCGATAGGATCGTCTGCTTGTTGATCTCGTTCTAATGCAATCACTGCATCACTTAGTTGTGCAATGGCTTGAGAGCCACGTAGATGGCCTAATGAAATCTCCTTACCATCTTCTGCACCTTTGTCAGAAGAAGTTCTGCGTAGATGCGAAACGAGAAGCAGAGCGCAATTGGTTTCCTCTACAAGTGACCGTAGTTTAGTCATTAGAATATCAATTGATCTACGTTCATCACCGTTCTCTTGACCACTAACTAGAATAGATAAGTGATCTAAGAAAATCCATTTACAATCCATAGCTTTGATCATGTAACGAACACGCTGCAGGATTTCATCATTACTGATGGAACCAAAGTGATCGAAGGCAAAGAACCTACGAGTACCGATTGTCTTAGCTTCAAAGTTTTGAAGGGCTTCCTTATCGTACTTCTCTCGTACCTCTTTAAGATACAGACGATCATTAGCAGGGACTGACATGATGTGGAAGCAGGTCTGTTTAACGCTCTCTTCAAGAGCAAGCACACCAATGTTACTGTCAGTAGTCTGAAGGATATGGTACATCAACTCACGTAAGATACTTGACTTGCCAGTACCAGTACCAGCTGTAAACGTCACAAGCTCACCAGTACGAATACCATACAACTTATCGTTAAGACCTTCCCACGGATACAGACAAGTCTCTTGCGTTGTCTCATCGTACAATACATCACCCATGTCAGCTAGATTGATGATACCTGCAGGGGTATAAACTTCAGCTGCCCACCACCGTCTTGAGAAGTCCTCAAACTTACTCTGTTTAAGGAAATCGTTAGCGTCCTTCAAGCCACTCTCGCCATCCATCTTCATGACCTTAACCTTCTTAGGCTCGAAGAGAGATGCAACTTGTTTAGCTGCCTTACGTCCTGTCTCATCGTCATCAAACGATAGAACAATGTTGTCGTAACTATCAAGATATTCTAATTGAGATTTAATATCTCGTGATGCTCCAGCACTGCCTGTCTTGATTGATACAACAGGATACTTAGAACCAAGTAGCTCAAAAGCTGCCATTGCATCACACTCACCTTCAGTGACAGTAATAAACTTACCGCCTTTAGGAAAGAGGTTTTGACCAAACAATGTAGCTGACTTCATGTCACCTTCAGCCCACATATCTTTAGTTGATACATCACGTATCTTAGATGCAATCTTAGTACCTGCAGCTGAGTAGTAAGGGTACTCGTGAAACTTCACATCATCTCCATACATCTCAGAGCGTACACCATACTTGTTAGCTGTTTCTCGTTTGATCTTACGATCAGTTAGAGCGTTGTAACTCCAATCACGATTAGTCATTGAACGTGTCTCCGTAGTTGATACGACTTTAAGATTAGCTTCTGATCCATCAGGTGGTGTGTATGCATTACAACTGAAGCAGTACTGATGACCGTCATCAAATGTGACGTTAGCGTCAGAGCTTGGACAACTGTTACACTGTCCTTTTTTAACTGGCTTACTATCTATCTTATCTTTGTATTCTCTGTAATTCATTTGGTTTAAGTCCTTTCAAAGAACAAAGTTGCTTTAAGAGAATTATTTTCTGTAATTTTTAGTACAGGAAGATCAGTTCGACTGTTGACTGAGACTACTGGATTAAATCCCATACTGGTAAACAAACTTTCATATGTATCTAAAACAGTATTAATAGTTGTTTCATCAACATTATCTTCATGAACTTTCTTTTCACCTACCATCCACTGACAAAGGCGATACATGCTTATACCCTTTCTTTAGATACTTGTTCAACATCTTTATCGAACAATTTAATATTAAGTTTTTGTTTACGAGCTTCTTGAATATTCTTTTCAATATATTTTTGTTCATCAGGTATTTTACATACTTCTTCTAAGATATATGTTCGAGCTAAAGCACCTGCTTCATGACCATACTCTTCGATCATTTCCATACACACCTCATCCATAGACCAGTAACCTTTATCTATTTTCATAAGGTCTAATTTCTTTCGTACTATTTTATTCATCTTCTAAATCTCCATGACAATCTGCCCAGTATTGTAGAACATCCTCCTTACTGTTAGGGTCGTAACCGAGTTCAAGCATCTCTGATCTAATGACATACTCTAAAGGTACTTTACCTTTATCATACTGCTTATTCATTTCTTCTGCGAAGTTATACAATATAGCTGTCATGCTTCTCTGTCCTGTTGATACTTAGTAAACCAGTCTTTATAAGTTAAACTACCATCCCAATAATCAGCAGGTATATCATCTGAAATAGATGATGGTACATTTAACGCTGAAGTAAGATGCTCAGTTAATTCTTTAATTCTAATATGAGCAGTATTTAATTGTTCTTGAAGCATATAAACATTTTCTTTTAACATTTTTATTTCATGATCTTCAAGACTAAGTTGTATGTTATCCATCTTCTTTATCCTTATTATTATATTTAATAGCTGATATAATATCTAAAGCTTTATCAAAGTGTCTAATGTTTTCAACTACTTCTGTTTTCTTTTTAAGAAAGACTGTAAGCTTACATCTTCCTGTTTTTTTATTTTCTAAGATACGATCACCAAATGTATTAGTCCAGTAACTGAATGTATCATCAGAATTTTTAAAGTAGAATGTTTGATTTTTATTTTTTAGAAAATCTGGCTCTGCCAAAACCTTTAATCCTTATCCTGTATTGTTTGTGAATCGATCCAATCATTAAGATCGTAGATGAAATCATTAACCTGACACATATCAAGGTCATCGATGGGTACTTGAGTAACAGTTTCAATATAAGATATAATTGTTTGAGATAATTTATTTTCATTTGTCATTACATTTCTTTCTTATCTTTATTCCAAATAAGTCTAAACCTGTCTCTTATACACATCTCCGAGC
>OJIO01000875.1_pt1 | contig 15983 bp, 12 predicted proteins | sample 1595621 | NCBI WGS metagenome assembly OJIO01 (sample SAMN05416776, study PRJEB24817) | seawater metagenome | isolation source: Sea water | place: Canada:Atlantic | collected 2013-07
GCGTATGGGGGGCGCCGCTCGCAGTGGCGGCTGCGTGCGGGTGGGGGCGGTTGGGTTAGCCTTCGGAGCTGCTCGCATTGGTCGGGGGATCGGATTCAACTCTGGAAGTGTCTCGGTAGAAGCGGTGTCCCTCGGCGGGTGTAGCATCACGCCGTCGTAGTGAATCCCATGACGAGTCAGGGTCGCGCAGGCATCTTTGATCAACTGCCTGGGGACACGAGCCGGCGGCGAGAGCTGCTGGTTCATCTCTGCGATCAGGTCCCTTGGAACAAAGGGTCCGTCAGCCGCCAAGGCGGCTGTGTGCAGGAATACACGCAGTTCGGCGAACTGCTCGGAGCGGCCCCCTCTCAGCATTGTGTCGTGAAAGTCCTCGCCGCGCTCGGCGAGGTCCCCTGTCCAGGTCAGTGCCATACCGCATCATTGTACTTCCTTTCGACCGCTCGAGTTGGGTGTGCCCTGCCCAGCTCAATTCACCGAGTCTACGTTGGGACTGGAGGGGCAACTGTTGGCGTCAAGTAAGCCATGCGACCCGCGACAATGCCTCGGATGCAACGGCAGTGGATGCGACCTCTGCGACTCGAAGCCAAAGCACGCGTCGCTGTGCTTTCGGCCACGTGCTGCTTGCCTCGTCCAGTAGAGCAAGGTCCTGTGGGCCTCGCTCTTCGAGGAGAGCCTTGAGCACGGACTTTGAAGGTGCTTCGCTAAGGGATTCGAGACTCTTGAGGACACCGGGTGCTTCGAGTCCGGAGCTCACCAAGAGCTTTGTGGCAGCCGCTCTTGTGTGATCCAAGGCGAGCCAAGGGTGGAGGTCTGGGCGCTTTGCCTGGAGTATCGGCAAGAGGGTGTCTCCGCAGGGTGTGGTTTGCGCCTGTAAGGCTGCTTCAAGAACCGCTATGGGCAGGTCTGCCTTTAGAAGTGGCACTCGCATGTCAGTATGGTCGATACTAGCCAAGTCCATCTGTAGGCGTTCCTCAAGCCAAGTCCGTGCTCGTCTGCTGTCCAGGTCCAGCGCCCGGAGCAGGAGTACGCCAGTCAAAGTCGGGAATCGGCCAGCCACGCGCTCGAGCAGGTCGAAGTGGGCGTCCGGACCCAGCCCAACTCGCAGTGCTTGTCCGACGACAGTTGTCCACTTCTCTGGCGCTGCTTCTATAGGGAGTAGCTCCGCAAGCCTGAGAACGTACGGGCGGTCGAGAGCAAGAAAGGCTTGGCTGTCAAGCCCGGGGGGTACTGGTGTCGGTTGCCTTCCCTTGAGATCTGCCCACTCCTTGGTCAAGTGGAGGGCGGTCCATCCACCGAAAACCGACCAGATGATGTCCTCCTCGGAGAGGTCTTGGTGAAAGGACCACGCGAGAATCCGTTTTCCAAGTGTATAACAGTCTCGCTTGATCCGTGATAGTGGAATGGGTCGCTTGCTATCTGAACCCAGGAGTTCAATTGCGGTGTCTGGAGTGATGTGCCTAAATATTGCCCCGTAGACGAGGTCTTCCGGACTAGGAAGAAGTGGTCCGATTGGTTCGTCTTGGGCACGAACCATGAGTGACTCTTTGGTCCGCGCCTCATCGCTTGGAAATCCCTTTCCTGGGACCGCGACGATTTCTCCAGCCTGAAGACGCTGGTGTAGATCGGCAAGGTCTCGCGGGTGGCAACCCCTTGATAGAGCTTCCCAAAATGGGTGGATCTCGCCGTTGGATTGCACCAGCCTGTCCTTGCAATCAGTACCATTCAGAACGGTTTCAAGGAGGCTGCCGAGTGCCTCCTGCCGACTCTTCTCCAGGAGGTGGGTACCATCTACCCCCCACCATTCCGCTGCCTTGGGGCTGAGCTGTGTATCCAGTAGCTCTAATAGGGCGCTCCGAATAGGTTCCATGGCGGAGCGTCTATTTCGGCCCTGAAACTCTGATGCCCCCATCTGTATGGCTTTTAGTAGTAGATCCGTTGGGTTCTTGTGAAAGCTGCTTTGGATTTCATCTTCGGAGTCTTCGGAGTTGTAGCGGAGCGCAAGGTATCTAATCCCGCCAGCCAAGGCATTCCCTGCGTTCGAAGCATTTTTGGAAAATGAAGACTGGAGGCTTCTACTCCAAAGACTATTCAACAGGCCTTCTTTCGGTAGAAACATGCCTCTCCGGTCCTTCCATCCTGCAGTGTAGTAGGCCAGTGTGCGCCCTACGGGTCTAGCAAGGTCAATCACGGTCTCAGCGTTCGCCGGACTAGATAGTAGCCAGGTAGACCAGGAGGTGAGGTCCAAACTTGCTTTGATGGCCCTACTCCAGACGCTTGCCCGAGCAAGGTCTTCAGCGTTCGGAATCAGGAGCGCTCTGTGGAGGCCCACCAGGTCGTCCCCTAATTCCTGCACATCTCTGTTGAGGCCCTTGTTGTACCACGCCCATGCCTTTCGAATCGTCTTGTGCGAGGGAAGGGGAGCCTTGGCTATTTGTGTTCCGACGAGCGGGTGGAGCATCTCGATGCCGGATCCGCTCTGCGAAGGGCGCCATTTTGTCGGACGCCCAAGGAGAACTGAAATGAACTTGGCGACCAGAGTGTCGGTCCACTCCAGATCTGTGAGCCACTCGGGGGCTTCTTCTACTGCAACATGAAATGCGGCCGGTTCCATGCTTTGAAGCGCCTTTGCCACCTGCTCGGGTCCGGTGGGAAGCCTCACGACCCAATGGAGGACTTGGTGCTGCTTGGATAGCAAACAGCGCTTCATTGCTTTGGGGCCCTTTAGGACCAAGACCGCTGCTTCCTTCGCCAGCAGTCCGACAACCTCGTTCTCAATTGACGGGGGTTCCGTGCGCACCAAGTCTGCTGCTTTAAGGCTCGTCCAAACAGCCTGGCCATCAAGGTAGGGCAAGGCTCTTTCCAGGATCCGGCGCTGAGTTCCCTTGAGATCGTCGATGACTGCCTGTGCTTGTGCGACTACCTCGCGTTGGAAGAGGCCGATCAGGTCGGTGTTTGGTTCCCAAGAGGCGAGCAAGATTCCGGGAAGAAGCTCATCGACTCCTGCCAAGGCGCCCGGTTCTTCCAGTCGCCGCTCCGCGGCAGAAATCAGAAGTCTCGAGCCCAGAGTGGTGCCCCCTTCTTCGGCCAAAGCTCTGAGTCGGATTCCGAGTTCCTTTGACGTTGGCTCGGGGTGCGCCTGAACCAGCTCTTCAAGGTCCGCTTCCTTGAGGCGCCTCAGGCGGCGAAGCAGCCGAGGCTCCACTACGTCATAGAGGCTCTCCAGAAACGCCGTCAGCCAATCAGGATTGGCGCTCTGTGGCTGGCAGGTGGTCAGAGAATGCTGGGCCGGAATGCCCATCGCGAGCACACCGTGTCCCTCGGCCTTGCACCACTCATTCAGCTCTGTGGGCCCCCTCAGACCCTTGAGCACCAGCAGCTCTGCTCTCCCGTCCGGAAGTCTCCCACCGGGCTCCCATTCATGAAGACGCCACCCGTCGGCGACAGCCCACGCCTTCGTGGCCGCCCAGAGGTCTCGGTTGTCGCTGAGAAGAAGGCCTTTGTTGAGTGCTGCCACGAGGCCTTGTGGGCCATCGTTCGGGGAAACCCTGCGAAATGAGCCCAGGAGCAGTGGGGGCGGGACGTAGCGATTCCAAGGCAGCGGCCCCAAGTCTTCGAACCCCGGTGCGTAGTAGAGTCGATCCACGGCATCGGCGACCAAGCATCGTTTGAGAATGGCTTTTAGCCCTGGATTACCAAGGGCTTCTTCTAGGCAGCGTAGGCGCTCGTCGTTGTGCAGAAAGTGGACAAGCCCACGCTGCTCTCCGCGTCGCAACTGGCCGAGGTATCCCGCTTCGCTCTTTTGGTTGGGAAGAGCGAGGCGGCGCGCCAGCCCTAAGTCACTCTGAAACGATGCGAACAGGGGGCGCATGGCTTCTGTCCAGCGGCTCCTTGCGTTCAGGTCCAAGTCGAGTCCAGCCATTTTGATCTCCTGAGTCAAGATACCTTGATTGGGGGGGTGAGCTCCGTACGGACTCCGTAGATTGGCCCCAAAAACACATGCCCGTACGGACACCGTACGGGGCGATGGGTTGTGATTCAGGCGAAAACAATGGTGCCACTGTGTAGGAGAAACCATGGCTTTCGTATCCCCTGTCGCCGTCAACTTCCACATCAACAAAGCCTGCAACGCCCACTGCAGCTTCTGCTTCGCCACCTTCCGAGACGTCCGCGGGCAGTCCCAAACCCACGTCGCCCTTGGAGTCATCGACGCCTTGGCCGACGCCGGCTGCCAGAAGCTCAACTTTGCAGGAGGTGAGCCCACCCTGCGCAAGGACCTGGGAAAGCTCATCCGACACGCCAAGAGCCGCGGTCTGGTGACAAGCATCGTGACCAACGGCTTCCGACTCGACGAGCTGCTGGACGAGCACTCCGAGGCCCTGGACTGGGTGGGCTTGTCGGTCGACTCCAGCCAAGAGAAGGTGCAGCAAGGGCTCGGTCGGGGAGACGGCACCCATGTCGCAAACTCCATCCGGCTAGCCGATCGCTGTAGGGAGCACGGGGTTCGAGTGAAGCTCAACTCGGTTGTCACCGCGCTCTCTTGGGACGAGGACATGAGCGTCTTGGTTCGTCGCATTCTGCCCGAGCGTTGGAAGGCATTCCAGGTGCTGCCAATGGCCGGTCAAAACGATGGCTGCGTAGAGGAGCTGCTCATCAGCCCTGAGCAGTTCGACGCGTTCGTTGAACGCCACTCTGGCCTTGCCGTAGAAGGACTTTCTCCCGTCGTCGAGGACAACGACGCCATGCGGGGAAGCTACGTGATGGTCGACCCCATTGGACGCTTCTTTGGGAACGCCACCGGTCGTCACGTCTATAGCGAGCCGATTCTCGAGGTCGGCGTGGAGACGGCCCTCGCCCAGGTAGGCTTTGTTCACGCGAAGTTCGAGGCCCGCGGCGGCCTCTACAGCTGGGGGGCCAAGTGAGCCGGCCAAGGCTCACTGCGCATGCCATCGACCGGAGCGTTGAACGGCTCGGTTGGAAGCGTCGAGATGCGGCTCAAAGACTTCGACAGGCTTGGCTGCGGTCTGTCCCTGTGCCAAAGCGTGTGCTCCACCGACTCGGAGGTCTCCGCAGGGTCTCCCGTCTAAAAGGTGGAGCGAAGTACCGGGTGAGCGGCGGTACCGTTTTGGTCTATCGGGGCAGCACCATCGTCACCGTCTGGCCGCTGGACCTGGAGGCCGTCGCCGGATTGATGGTCTGGATGGTCATGGGGGTCTGCCCACCAGACTGAGTCCGTCTTTGCGAGCCTGAGCGCTGTGTCTAAGATGAAAAGTTGAGGCGTCACAAGTGACGTCACAAGCAAAAATTCGCTTGTGACGCTTGTGACGCTTGTGACGTTTGGGCCCGAAACGCAGCTCTTCTAGGCACACTTCGACCATGGCTGGTGTGCGATTTCGCACGGCGTGCGCCGTTCTGGGCCTGGAATAGGCACACATTGACCAAAACAGCATGGATGCGTAACAAGCGTCACAAGCCGAAACTGCTTGTGTCGTGCTTGTGACGCCTATTCAAGGGGTTGAATTTGTTTGTCTTTCCATGATGCGTCACAAGCGTCGCGTAACTTTGTCTTTCAAACACTTTTGGTGCGTTTTTGGTTTGGAATATGTTGAGGCGGCATTTTCATGTGACGCTTGTGACGCCACTGGATTCAGGGTCTTCTTTGGTCGAAGTCTGCCCAGAGCGAACGGCCAGTGCCTGGCCCCTCAGCTGCCCCTTGGTGCCTACCCCAGCGCCTTCACGCGGCTTCCTGAAAAGCTGACCCAGACTTGGTCGCTGACTACTCGAGGCAGTGCTGTCCGTTCTTCAGCCGCTCCGAGAGGACCTCCCCATACTCTATAGTTCAGTTGTTTCGAATGTTGCGGTTGCTTCGATTGCTGGCTACTCTCTCGGCAAAGAGAGTCGCCATGAATGCCATCGAGCTACCCAGCGAAGAGACCACGCGTGCGGCTGGCGAGGCCATCCGAGCTTTCTCGACAGCGCTCAAGAGCCAGCGGCCCACGCTCGTCGAGGTGGTTGCCCAAGGGGATGAGTCCGCCCGCGCCACAGTGCCGGTCGAGGCTTTCGAGTTGCTGATGAATGTGCTGGCCCACCTGGCCAATGGGCATGCGGTCACTGTCATGCCGGTGAGGGCCGAGCTCACCACTCAGCAGGCGGCGGATCTGCTGAATGTCTCTCGGCCCTTTCTGATCAAGCTCCTAGACGAGGGGCAGATCCCGTTTCGGCGGGTGGGCACGCATCGTCGGGTCCAGCTTCAGGACGTGGTCACCTTCAAGAGCCTGGACGACGCCCGACGTAGGAGCGCCGCGGACGCCCTGGCGGCGGAGGCCCAGGAGCTCGGGCTAGGGTACTGAGCGGTGGCCTTCACTGCCGTCTACGACGCGAATGTTCTGTACCCAGCGCCTCTTCGCGACCTACTTGTGCGCCTTGCGATGACTGGGCTCTTCCGCGCTCGATGGAGCGAGGAGATCCTGGACGAGGTGTTCCGGAATATTCTAAAGGACCGTCCAGAGTTGCGGCCCGAACAGCTGAATCGGACGCGAGAGCTCATGAATCTGGCCGTTCGCGACGCGATGGTCCAGGGGTACCAGCCGCTGATGGCGGAGTTGGACCTCCCTGATCCTGACGACAGGCACGTCCTTGCGGCCGCGATCCGCAGCGGAGCTCAGTCAATCGTCACGCACAATCTAAAGGACTTCCCGGCCAACAGGCTCGCGCCGTACGGGGTCGAGGCGGTTCATCCAGACGCGTTCATCCTGGACCTCATCGACCTTGCTCCCGGTGCGGTGTTCGTTGTCGTCCAGGAGCAGGCGGCGTCGTTGAAGAACCCGGCCATGAGTCTGGACGAGGTGCTAGACATCCTCGAGCGGAATCAGATTCCGCGCTCCGTGGCTCAGCTAAGGGGCTTGCTTCATCAGTAGGTAGCTGACGGCTGTTCAATGTCGCTGAGGACAGGTTGGCGGCTCAGTGCATCGAAAGGGGGAAGCAGTCGACAGGGCCAGCTCAACGCCAGCCACTGTCGGAGCCCCTTGCGTGTACACTTCACCCCCAGCGTGTACACTTCGCCAAAAAACGTGTACAAAAATGGGTCTAAACCCATAGAACTACTCAGCAGCTATCACACGGTGCAGTTGTTCCAGGAGCAGCCGAGGGTGGCTTGCAGGATGAAGGAGTGGGCTTCGGAGGGGGGGCGGAAGAGGGGTGGTTGGTAGCGCATTGTTCTGGGCCTTAGTGGTATGACCCCATTTATAGGTCCAGTCGATTTGATAGTCAGACGTGGATTGTAGGGGTGACTATTTGCCGCGCATAGGTGTCCGGAGAGAGGTTTGCCAGCGAACTATGCGGTAGAACTGTATTGTATTCTGTTCTCCAATTTCAACCAAGAGTTTCGCCTCCCTAGGCTTCCGAGATGACGTCCTTGGCCATGGCAAGGTCAAGCGCTTGGTCTACGATGATTCGCTTGAGGTAGAGCGTTCTCTCGCTCGAGCTTCTTCAAGCGCTTGATTGCTTGTCGTCCCGCGCCGCTATTTCGGCGTCGCCTTCGATAGTAGGTCTGCTCAGAGACGCCCATCGCCTGGACCACCTGGACGACACTTTGGCCTCCGCCGAGCTGGATGTCGGCCTGTTTGAGCTTGGGCACGATTTGCTGGGGGCTGTGCTTCTTTCTCTTCATCTTCTTGCCCAATTTCTCCAAGCTCCACCTTCCAAGACGGGTACACTTGGGCACCAAGACACATCCGCAGCGACGAGTCTGTTGCCACAAAGTAGCCCCCAAGGCCCCAACCAAGCCAATCCAGGATCCGCGCGACATGCACAGCCGCACCCTCATAGGAATGACCCTCCTCCTCGCTTCTTGTCGCGGCATCGAACACCCAGAGACCCCCCTCATCGCGCTCACGCCCGTCGAGTACAACAACTCGATTCGCGATTTGTTTGGCATGCCGAACGGCGGCGCCGCGTGGCCCGACCCACCCGAGATAGCCGCGCGGTTCACAGCGGGTCAGGGCGAGCAAGCTGGCCTATTTGGTGGCGAGGCAAGCAAGACCTCACCCTGGCCTTGGCCGCTCCCAGACGAAGTGAAGGTAGACGGCTTTGACGGCATCTACGAAGGCCAAGGGCCTTCGGCCTACAAAATGGAGGAGCTGCAAAAGGCCGCGGTTCACTTTGCGAGCTACTCCTTGGTCTCCAGCGTGTTCTTTAGCTGCGACCAGTGGGCGGAACAATCCACCGAGACCCAAGCCACTTGCGGTTGGGAGAGCGTCAAGCGCTTTGCGCAGCGCGCTTACCGGCGGCCCCTAACGGACGACGAGCGCAGCCGGCTAAAAGCCTTGTGGCAGTCCAACTGGGACGCGGGCACCCCAGAAGAGGCGGTCGTGCTCACAACCGCCGCAGTTCTGCAAGCGCCCCAATTCCTCTTCAAGGTGGAGCGAGGCGACGAGGACCTGAGGCGGCGCGGCATCCTGCCTCTCTCAGACTGGGAGATGGCCTCCCGCCTGTCCTATTTCCTGTGGGACAGCGTGCCCGACCCGCAGCTCTTTGCCGCCGCCGAGGCCGGAGAACTCACCACCGAGGCTGGCATACGCGAACAAGTACAGCGCATGCTCGCGGACCCAAAAGCACATGACGCGATGATTCGTTTTCATCAGCAGTGGCTGCAACTGGACGGCCTGTACACCATCGCTCCCGCTCGCTCCGCCTACGGGCCTAGCTTTGGCCTGACCGACACCCCGCCGCTGGACACCACCGGAGATGGCGAGTGGCCAAGCGTCATCGGACCCCTGCGGCACGCCTTGGACGCCGAATTTCAGCTCTTCGTGAGCCACGTCGTCTTCGACTCTGATGGCACCCTAAAGGAGCTCTTCACATCAACAAGGGGCTACGCCAGCAGCGCATCCGACATCATCCACGTAGACTCGACGCCGGCGGATGGCGACTCCGTGATCTGGTCCTACGGAAACGTCGTGAACTCTGGCGGCTTAGAGCAGAACATGACGCTGAACCCGGTCACCTATCCCTCTGACCAGCGCTCGGGCATCTTGACGCTCCCAGCGGTCAACGCTGTCGGCGCCTACCCCGTGCACCCAGACCCGATACACCGCGGCTTACGTGTGCTCGAGCGGGTCGCCTGCATGGACTTGGGTGCCCCTCCTCCATCTGCCGAAAGTGCCAGCCCAGCTGACATCCCCGAGGCCGAGTCAACCAATCGATTTCGCACCGAGAACGCGACATCTCCGAGCAACTGCCAAGGCTGTCACGTGCAGATCAACCCGCCGGGATTCGCGTTCGAGAACTACGACTCGCTCGGTGCATGGCGGACACAGGACAACGGAGAGGCCGTGGACGCGTCGGGCTCCGTCACGCTACACGGTGGCGAAACCATCATCTTCAGCAACGCTATGGAGCTCTCAAACGGCTTAGCCACCAGCGAACGCGTCCAGGACTGCTACAGCCTAAGATGGGCCAGGGTAGCAACCGGAGAGCAGCTCGACCCTGACGACGAGCGCCTCATCGACCTGCAGGCCAGCTTTCGCGCCGACGACGACATCAAAGTGCTCCTAGAGAACATCGCGGTCAGTGCGCTGTTCAGAAACCTCAACCTCGACGAGGTGGACTAATGGACCGCCGAAACTTCATGAAGCGCTTAGGACTGGGCGCTGGCGCCATCGGTGGCATGAGCGTCCTTGGGATCCCAAGCCTCATGGCGGCCGAAGGCGAGGCCCCCAAGCGCCTCATCATCCTCTCTCACTGTCATGGCTGGCCTTACGAGAACTGGAAAATGCGCCCTGGCGGCGCGACCAGCTCTACTCCGTGGGCAAAAGACCTCACGTCCATGGACCAATCCGAGTTTAGCGCCCCGCTGGCCCCCCTCTTTGCTCATCGCAAGCGCATCCTGCCAATCGATGGAATATCCCTGGCGACCGCCGAGCTGGACGTAGACGGGAACCGCCACGACACGGGCTGGGTCCAAGCCTGGACCGGAAACTGGGTCAACTTTAGCGGGTCCGACACCCGAAGCACCTCAGCGTCTTTGGACCAGCTGGTCGCCGCACAAATTGCCCGCTCCGACCGGCTCCCGTCTATCGAGTTTTCGGTCGATGGCAGCGGGGAGGGCGGCCGCCCAATCTCGTACGCACCAACCGGGAGCCGCCTGCCGGTCGCGAACACACCGCAGCTCGCGTGGCAGCGGCTGTTCGGCCTCACGTCCAACGCGGACCCGCTGGCGCTGCGACAACAGCAGATGCTGGACTACGCAAACGCTGAATACTTGGCGCTCAAGCCGGACTTGGGCGCGTCCCAAAAGAGCCGAATCAGCGACCACTTTGACCTGCTTTCCCAGTTGGGGGCGCGCATCCAGGGACTTGCGAGCCTAAGCTGCGCCGACCCGCCCACGCCGGTTTCGGGCGGCAGCTACGACGAGAGCTTCGACAGCTTTAGTGAGCTCATCGGCGCCGCGTTCGCCTGCGATATCACTCGAGTGGCCACGCTCTCTCTCGGGGAGCTACCCACCAAAGATTTTGGCTGGGGAGACTTCTCCGACGACGTGCACAAAGGCATCGCGCATGGCATCTACGACAGCGCCGACAAGCTGCAGGCCATGACCGACTACATCGCCATGCATGGCGCACAGGTGGCCCGCCTAATCTCTCTCTTAGAGAACCTGACCGACATCGACGGACGCTCCGTGATGGACAACACGCTGATTGTTTGGGGCTCAGAGCTGGCCGACGGCTGGCACGGCTACCGACACTGGTGCCCCGTTATCATCGGCGGTGACTGGCACTTCAGAACCGGTCGCTATGTGCACTTTCCACACGAAACACCCGTTCAAATCTTGGCGCACCCGGACCAAGCGTCCGGTGGCTACACCGAGACGTCCGGGCTGCCACACCAGCGCATGCTGGTGAGCGTTGCGCAGGCCATGGGACTGGATACAGATCACATCGGAATTGAATCTTGCCAGGGGCAGACCGGCGAGCACATCGAGTGCAGCGGTGCCATTGAGGAGTTGGTATGACACTGCTATTCACACTGATTATCGGCTGCACCGACAAAGTCGAAGACACAGGCGATGACTGCTGGTACTGCGTTGACAGCGAAGCCGAGGCGGACGACAGCTCGTCTTCGAACGACACCGGCAAAGGCGGCAAAGACGACACCGGCAAGGGTGGCGGTGGCAAAGATGACACCGGCGCGGGCTACCCCGCTCAGAACGGTTGGGTAGGCGCCATCTCGACCGCCGATGGCAGCGGCACCTACGACTATGAGTTCTACGACCCCGACAAAGGCACCTACTGCTTTCTGAGCTACGCCGTCGCCGCGACAACGCTGGAGAGCTGCGCTGAATGCGAAATAGCCTACGCGATGCCGCTCGGCGTCGAAACCGAGGGCAAAGAGAACGGCGGGTGCGCCGGCGGGACTGGATTGACCGGCAAATCGTTCTACTTCGGCAGCCAGGGTGACACCCTCTATGGCAGCAAAGACGGCAAGACCTGGGCGGCCATGGAAGGCGAGAGCAACATCAAAGAGAACGTCTGGTACTTCTCCTGGAGCTACTGAGATGCGCAAAACCGGTGAACCATCCCCCGCCGGACCTCGACGGACTGTTCCGCACCCACCAAGAGATGGTGTCGCGGCGTGACCAGCCCTGACCGCGCACCGTCTTCAGCAGCCGAGGAGCGCGGCCACTGTCACCGAGCTTCCGGCGAAGACGGGAGATGTACTGGTCGATGCTTCGGTCCAGGCCGTCGTGGGGGCGCCCACTGAGCACGAGACTTAGAGCGTCGCGGGACAGCACGGTGCCGGCGTGCTTCGCGAGATGGACGAGGAGCGGGAACTCGGCGTCGGTCAGCGGGACCTCGACGCCCTCCCGGGTGAGTTCCCGTCGTGCCGGATCGATCTGGAAGGCGCCACTCGGCTACACCTCGCAACCCTGGGGCTCGGTGGAGCCTTCGCTCTGAGCGCCTGCGGCAAGGAGCCGAGGCCCGACACCGGCCGGGTGGCCACCTTGACCCCCGACGCGGACGCCCCGCCCGTCACCGCGCCCGTGGACACACCCCTGCACCACGCACAGACCTGCGCGCTGTACCTGGGGCCTATCCCCGAGGTGAGCTGCAGCGACGCCGAGATCATGCCCATCACCGTTGACGGCGAGGAGGTCGATGCCACGCCCCAAAGCTGCGACCGACCCTCGGCACTGACGGGCACCTTCGAGACCGGGGAGCGCATCGCGGCCCGCTACGAGGGCACCCACCACGGCGGCTCCCCTCGGCCCGAGGTGGTCTTCGTGAACTTCTGCCGCGACGGCGGCATGGGGGTCATCGGCCACAACGAGAAGACCGGTGCTACCTGCTTCTTCCACATCAACCTGGAGCACGACAACGCCGGCCGGTTCCCGGGCTCCGACGACCCCGACTACGACGCCTACTGGGAGCCGCCGGAGGTGGTCGCCCAGGACAGTTGCCAGAGCTGCCACCAGGCCGACCCGTGGCTCCACTCCCCCTGGATCGACCAGCTCCGGAAACCGGAAGAACCCACCCAGACGCCCCTCTGCGCGTGCTGCACCTCGGGCGGACCCGCATCTGTGGCGCTCGCCCTGTTGGGGATGCTGCTGTTAGGGTGTGGTAGGAGGCGTCCATGACCTTGCTGCTCCTGTTCGCGTGCCAGTCCACCCCCACGGACCCGCCCTCGGAACCCGAAGACACATCCGAGGACAGCGGCGAGGTCTCCGGGTGTCCGACCTCGACCTGGAACAGTGGGCGCTTCGAGATGGACCACGGCGGGGTCGAGCGCAGCTTTCGCGTGCATGTTCCCGCGAGCTACGACCCCTCGACGCCCACTCCGCTGGTCCTGCTCTTCCACGGCTGGGGAGGCGACGATACGGAGTTCCTGGACGCCCCCGTGGTCACAGCCGAGGCCGATCAACGCGGGTATGTCCTCATCGCGCCGGTCGGACTCGGCTCGGACCAGCCCGACAGCTCGTGGAACTCCTGGTCCTTCCGGGGCTCGACTACCGGGCTCGACGGCGACGGCGACGCCATCTGCGACGATGCGGCGACCACCGATTACTCCTACCCCTCCTGCGAGGGCGTCGCCGAGAACGGCTGCTCGTGGACGCACTGCCAGGATGACGATGTGGACTTCGTCCTGGAGTTGGTGGAGCTCGCGAAGGAGAACCTGTGCATCGATGCCGAGCGGGTGTTTGCGGTCGGTGGCTCCAACGGCGGCATGTTCAGCTGGGAAATTGGGCAGAACCCGGCCAGCGCGGGCACCTTCCGGGCCATTGCGCCGCTGATTGGGCTGCCCCACCGGGGCTACGTGGACCCGCCGGCCAGGGACGGTGGAATGCCGGTGTTGCTGGTCACGGGTAAGGCTGACCGCACGGTTCCCCCGGGCGAGTGGGAGGACCCCTCGCACACCACGACGACCGACGGAGACGTCTACTACTACACAGGCGCCACGGCGATCACGCAGGTATGGGCCGAGGCCCGTGGATGCGACACGACACGACCCGCCGCGGTGGTAGACCTCGGCGTGTCCGAGGTGGAGTGCCGGAGCACCTGCGAGGACGGGGCGGTCCTGGATTGCCGCTCGGAGATGGGCCACACCTACCAGCTCGGGTGGTCTTGGCCCTTGGTGCTGGACTTCTTCGACTCGGCGACATGACGCGCGGCCGGAGCGTTGCGTGTACATCACCCCGAATCGGGTGTTCAGAGACTCGCTAACTGACTGAAATTAACGAAATCCCATCCGGTAGTGCCTTCGTTCCAGGAGCAGCCTAGCGTTGCCTGGAGAATGAAGCTGCGGGCTTTGGATGGAGGGCGAAAGAGGGGTATGGAGTAGGGCATGCTCCCTCCGTATCCCTTCTCAGCCTGCCTTCGTGACTATCAGCATCAGGAACCCTAGCGCCAATACAGATACATGTCGTGGGTGGTGATGTTGTGGTAGCGGTAGCTGGTCTCCAGAGAGTCCACGCCGTAGCTGCCGCTGTTGTCGTAGCCGGCACCAAAGGCCGTCTCGGCCCAGCCGGTGTCGTCGTCCAGGTAGAAGCTGTAGACGCTGCTGTAGCTGTCGTACCAGAAGCAGTCGCAGGAATCGCTGCCGCTGTTGTTGTTCTCGTCGCAGTGATAGGGGCTGTCGGTCATGGACCCACCCTGGGCAACCGGGACCCAGTCGTCGCCACAGGCGGCACCGCTGCTGCGCGTGGTCGTTGACCCGGAGACGAAGGCGCCCTCTGCTTTGGTGGCGGTGTCGTTGCTGGCGTCGAACTCCCACACCGCCCAGTCGCCGGCTTGGTTGAGCACCATCAGCTCCACAGGGCTGGAGATGGGGATGCTGCCCAGGCAAGCGTCGTCACTGCTGGGGTCGCAGTCCCAGAGGTCGCCGCCCAAGGTGTCGCCCACCCCCGTGAGTGCGGTGCTCCCCCCCTCAAACCACCACCACAAGCTCCAGCCTCCGCCGTCGGTGGTCATGTCGCAGTACACGTCAAAGGCCGCTGTGCTGCCGCTGCCGTCGATGTCGATGGTGTAAATGCCGTCGGTGGAGCTGCTGTCCGCGGTCAGGATGGCCTCACAGTCCTCGCAGCTGCTCAGGCCCACGTCCCCGTCACAGTCATGGTCGGTGCCATCGCAGACCTCGGTCTCGCCGGGGTTGACGTCCAGTGCCGTGTCGTCGCAGTCCGTGTCGTCCGCGACGTAGCCGGTGGGGGCATCGCAAGCCGAGGTGCTCACGGTGCTGTCCCCGTAGCCGTCGCTGTCGGCATCGCTGTACCAGGTGGTGGGGTCGGTCGGTGTGTCGTCGTCGTCCACCAAGGCGTCGCAGTCGTTGTCGATCCCATCGCAGACCTCGCTGGCTCCAGGGTGGATGTCCGCGTCCAGATCCTCGCAGTCGGTGGCGTCTGAGACGTAGCCACTGGGCTGCGCGCAGCTGCTCAGAGATCGGCTGCTGTTGCCGTAGCTGTCACTGTCCGCGTCCTGGTACCAGAGGGTGTCGGGGTTCAGGCTCGCGTCGCTGTCGTCGCAGTCGCTGTCGTCTGCCACGTAGCCGCTGGGGGCACTGCAAGAGACCGTGCTGTCGGTGGCATCGCCGTAGCTGTCGCTGTCGCTGTCGCTGTACCAAGTCGCCGCGTCGGCCGCGCTGTCCTCGTCAGTGTCGCCATCGCAGTTGTTGTCCAAGCCATCGCAGATCTCGGTCGCGACGGGGGAGATCTGGGCGCTGGTGTCGTCGCAATCCGTGGCATCGGCGGTGTACCCACTGGGGGCCTCGCATGCCAGCGTGGTGGCCGCGAGGTCACCGTGGCCATCGCCGTCGGCGTCGGCGAAGAAGGTGGACTCCACCCCTTCGTCCACGCTGCCGTTGCAGTCGTTGTCGATGCCGTCACAGACCTCGGGGTTGCCCGGGAAGGACAGGGCCTCCGCATCGTCGCAGTCCGTGCTGTCCGCCACCTGGCCACTCTCGCCGTCGCAGGCCTGGGACTCGGTGCTCCCATCGCCGTAGCCGTCCCCATCGTCGTCGTCGTACCAGAGGTCGCCCACGGCATCGTCGATCTCGCCGGAGCAGTCGTTGTCGATGCCGTCGCAGACCTCGCTGGCCGCCGGATTGATCGAGGCGTCCCCATCGTCGCAGTCCTCGTCCAGGCCGTACCCGTCCTGGTCGAGGTCATCGTCCAAGGTGGCCTCGTCACAGTCGTCGTCCACCCCGTTGTAGGCGACCTCCGTGTTTCCCGGGTAGCGCGCGTTGTTGTTGTCGTCGCAGTCATCCTGCGCGAAGGCACCGTCACCGTCGTTGTCGACACGCAGCGCTGCGGTGTCTTGCACGTCTTTGTCGCTGCGGCAGCCGGGTGCCAGCAGCAGCACCAATGGGAGGAGACTCATGCTTCGAAATCCTGTCTGGCGCCCAGGATAGCGCACGACCAAGTGAAAGCGAGGCGAGCTCTTCTCAAACCCCCACCCCCCACCTGTCTCTTATACACATCTGACGCTGCCGACGAAGAG
>OJIO01000879.1_pt1 | contig 15894 bp, 14 predicted proteins | sample 1595621 | NCBI WGS metagenome assembly OJIO01 (sample SAMN05416776, study PRJEB24817) | seawater metagenome | isolation source: Sea water | place: Canada:Atlantic | collected 2013-07
GGTGTTTTCTTCGAAACGGGTGTTTTCTTCGAAAGCCATCCCTATTACCATCCCTCTTACCATCACTCACCTGAAACCTAAAGGTGATTTTATTCCGTCCTGACGTTAACAGTCATGACGGAATAAACCGCTGTTGCGCTCAAATTCACGCTTATTCTGCCTTTCAAATTATGTTACTTTCTAAATATTAGGATAGAATACAAAGATTGTAATCATTTATTTTTTTTATCAAACGGCAGACGCGATTCCTCTGGCTCCTTTTGCTTGTTTTCTGCGAAAGCCGATCAATAGCACTCACTTTTAGCTTCCAATTTTAAAAACGGCCAGATCAAAATAATGCTTATTGTTTCTTTTTGTGCAATATGTTTTACACACCTACTTAATCCAACATCAAAATCAAACGTAGCGTAATCCAAATAACTTTCATTTATCCGATCTTCAAAATCAGTAAAGTATCCTGTATAGCGAGGCGTAGTAGAAAAGTATAATTGTTTTTGAATAGGGAAACTCATTGTAAATCACTTGTGCATCAGGCAAAGGGTTTGCATCTTCATCTATATTGGTTCCAAATAATGAAATCTTATAGCTCTCTGGATCTGCTGGTATTATGATGTCAAGATCTTTTTGACAAGAATTTAATATAAGCAGCGTAAAGAATAAATAGATGTAAGATGAAGTGAAGCGCTTTTTCATAAGTCAATTTTGTTTTATACTACATTGACTGAAATGATAAGAAGAAACGTTGCCCGAGCTAAAAGAAAGATAGATTAATCTTGAATTTAAATTCATATTGTTAGTAGAAAAGATATCCATTTTTTTGTACTATTTTACGGATGTTTCACAATATTAAGACGCTTTGAAATCAATAAAAAGAAAAATGAATTATGGAAAAAGAAATTAAAAAAGAATACACAAACGACGAGCTTACAATAGTATGGAAACCAAAAACTTGTATTCATGCAGCTGAATGTGTGAAAGCATTACCACTGGTGTATCTTCCAAATGAAAAACCTTGGATACAAATTGAAAATGCTACCACTGAAGAACTGAAAGCACAAATTAGAAAATGTCCCTCTGGTGCTTTGAGTTTCTATATGAATGGTGAAGAAAACATGGAAGAAGAAACATTAGAAACTAAAGTAGAAGTTCTAAAAAATGGACCACTTCTAGTTTATGGAACTTTAAGAATTAAAGGCAAGGATGGATCAGAAGAAGTGAAAAATAAGACTACAGCTTTTTGCCGATGTGGTGCTTCAAATAATAAACCGTATTGTAATGGGGCTCATATAGAAGCAAATTTCGAAGATTCTTAGGGGTGAAATGAATTAAAAAATTTATAAAAAAGTAAAGCGGTTTGAGGGAGTTCACAAACCGATTTGCTTTTTTATTTCAGTACATTAAATATTAGTTTAGTTTCAACTACATCTGCGTATCCCAGACCATTGGATATTGAGCAGGAATTTCTTCCAAATCTTCTCCTAAATTTTGACGTAAATCAATCTCAATTCCTCGAGCAATAGTAGATATAGGAACATCATTGATCAATCCTTCAAATGGATTATCGCCACTTCTACCAATTCGTTCCATGGTATGAAAAACCCAAGCAACCAAAGCGTAAAGAGGTATTGAAAACCAAATAAAATACTTGCCAGTTATTGGGAAGCTGGTTACCATGTTATGTCCTGATTCTAAAAATTGTGGAACGACTCCAAGTGGTAGAATCATCACAAAGATCCACATAAAGTAGTGGTTTAAAGTAGCAAATTGTCTTGGATAAGGAAAGTTTTTGATCCGTTCACTTTTACCTTGATATGTAAACAATTCTTGTACGATATTCTCCAATTCCGAAAATGAAAACTCCCAAACTACGCCTTGCTCTTTTAATTTCTTCAAATGATGGGACTGCAGAAAAAGTAGAGCAGTTGTTTATTGTTTTTGGCTAATGTGTATTTCAAATCGTCAGCCGATAAATAAGGTTTTAGGTCATCATCTAAATTTGCATTTCTTTCTGCTGGAATGATTATTTCTGTGTATTTTTTATTGCCCTTATCTCCAGCTGATGTTTCCCATAGTTTTGACTGTCGCATGGCATGGCGTAGTGCTGTCATCCAAGCGATGTGTCTATAAGTGAGTGTTTTTATCTCAAATTGCAATTCTTCTTTTGAGAGTTTTACGTTGGCATGTTCATTCGTTACCATATCCTGTACATACATGCCGAAGGTGCGCGATGTATTTACAATACCACCCCAAATTTTTCGAGCTTCCCAAATTCGACCATAAGCGGCGTTGTTCTGAAAACCAATTACAAAAGCAACAGCAGAACCAATCACAGCTATTGGGGCCTAGGGTATATTAATCCAAGTGAGTCCCAAATATTCTATCAGTAAAACATATACTGTCCCAATGGCAAAGAACAAAAGTAATTCATACATAGTCCACATGATCATTCCCATTACTGGCAATACTTTTTTAGTATACATATTTTAAGTTATTCGGTTAAAAATTAATTGAAATAAACAATAATTTTGCAATAGTTCAAACGACTTCTAATATTACATCGACTCTACTTTATCCTTTTCAAAACTAAAGTGCGCAAGCAATATTTTGAATTTGTCATTTGCAATATTCTTCTCAAGAAACTGCACCAATTGCTAATTAAGGTGCCACTTTATCGTCCGATTAACTCAATATATTTGAAGGGGAATTGTCTAAAATTTGCTAAGTATTTAGCACCAAAATAATCAGCATCAAAGATATAATTGAAAATTTATTAGTAAGAAATCTAAGGTTTTGGATAAGAGTAATCCTACCGCACCATCATATTCCGATTATAAACCTTACCACCTGATTCACATCTTAATTTGTACTGACCTGGTTGAACAAGTTCTTTCTGTGGATCAAAGACAAACGTATGGCTTCCACGCTCAGCAAAGTCTTCAAATAAGACTCGCTTACTTCTCCCAGAACGCTCCGCAAGACTGAGTCTAGTGATCCCTCCAAGCGTGATAGAGTACTTGATCTCAATGATATTTGTCCCTTTTACTGTTCGATAGCCAAGAAGTACATCATCTGCATTGAATCCAACTGGAATATTAGCTTGAGGAACAAGATTATCTATAGTTGATTTATCTCCCAATACATGTTCCACTACTCGCTCATCAATTCCTAACCAATCTTTGAGGACTGAGCCATAGACGGATCGAAAATCAATGTCATAATCAGGATCCCCATATTGTCCTGTATTGATAAGGTCTGGTGCATTTCCAACAAAACCGTTGCCTAAATCATCTCCTCCAAATAATATCATTGGAGTCCCTGTTCCATGATCAGTCCCAAATGATCCATTTTCAAAAATCGTTCGACCAAATTCAGAGAATGTCATACCCAAAACCCTCTGACCAAATCCATCAGCATCTAGATCTTGATAGAATGCTGCAACAGCATTGCCTATTCTCGACATTAAAACTGGATGTCTATCCGCTTGATCTGAATGATTGTCGAAACCTCCTATGGTCACCATATAAACTTTGGTACCTAATTCTCCTTTGATTAGTCTTGCTACAATGGATAGTTGTTCTGCAAGCCCATTATTTTCGTATTCGGCTTTTGTGATACCTTTCTTATATGCGTTTTGAATCGATTCAGAATATCGAAATGCACTATTAGCTGTCTGCCTTACAAATCTAAGTTCACTATCGGTAGGGCAATCATCTAGTCCAACTAAGTTATGGAGCTGACCTTGCTGAGCTATTCTATAAAATTCTGTAGGGTTCTTCACCGAAAGGGCAAGATTAGATTCTTCTCCCTGAAAAATCAAATTACTTTCTATTCCAATCTGCATGGCGGGCGGCACAGTAGGAGGCGTATCTAGATAACTTGGGAATAGTGTCTCCATAGTCCTTCCAATCCAACCCGTATCAAGCACTTCATTACTGTCACTTGCGGATGCCCAGATATCTGAAGATCTAAAATGACTATAATTTGGCTGTGGATAACCCACATTATGGATAACTTTCATCCTTCCTCCATCCCATAGAGGTTGAAGGCCTAAAGTAGTATTAGGCATACCATATTCGTTACTTAATCCCCAAAGATTATTTTCTTGTATAGCCAGTGTTGGTCTGATATTGTAATATTCATCATTTCCTCTATGTATGATGGTGTTGAGACCATCATTTCCACCATTGAACCTAATGAGTACCAACACACGATCAGTATCAGCACTAGCTAGCGATCTGGTCAACAGGTTTGGCATCATCTGATTGATACTATTGCCTTGTAGTGCCAATAGACTTCCCATTGCAGTAAGACCAGTATTCCTAAGGAAACTTCGTCGTGAGAGGGATTCATGGGCTTCCGTATGCGCTTTGCCATCTTTTAGACTGGACCCATATCTTTTTTTAACCTCCTTATGTATATCATGTTCGCTCATATCAGGCAAGTTGCATTTCAGGTATTTGGATAAAATAAGCCAGTAGATTTATCAATTGATCTGTTGCTTCTTCCCAGTTAAGATTCCATGATCCATCGTCAAAATAATTTTCAGGTATTCCAGCTTTTAGAAATAAAGTAGCTACTTCTTTGAGTTCAGGATCAAGGTTAATTGCTAGAAAATGATCTGCCATATCACTGGCAATTTGTACGGGATCATTGGATCCTCCACTCAACAATAGTGCTAATTGTCTCAATTTTTCACCTCCAATACCATTCAGGTAATATCTTATAATTGTACTACAAAACGTCCATCTATAGGTGAGAGCATTTTCACTTAACCATATTCTATGACCAGGCCATCCTGCCACATTGGGAGGGTCGAATAATTCCATGCCCATATCTTCAGATGAATAGGTCGAGTAGTCTAAAAAACCTTCCTGAAAATCAGAATATACATCAACACCAATTGGAGTCAAGAGATTGACAATTAGTTCTATTGGGTGTTTTATTCTACTGCCAATGAGTGAATCATCATAGAAATGCTCACTTTTGAGTAATTGCTCAATCACTGGAGCTATCTCCCAATTATTGGTTTTGAATGTTTCAGCTAGTTCGTTAACTATTTCTTTATTGGGTTCATGATAGACAAAGTGTTGATATAATTTCGTGCAGATATATTGAGCGGTTTCGTCAGCTCGAAGTGTAAATATTAATTCGTGGACATCATCATAGTTGAAGTTTCCGGTCTGGCCAAATATTGTTTTTAAGTCTGCATCATGATATGATTCATCATAATAGACATCCGTACAATTGTACTGTTGCATTCTATATCCAGTTAATGCTCTTGCAACTTCTTCAATATCTGTTTGAGTATATCCATTTCCTTCTCCCATTGTGAAAAGTTCCATCAATTCACGGGCATAATTTTCATTCGGCTGAGAAGCGATATTATCATTGCCATCAAGGTAAACGAGCATTGCTTTGTTGATTCCCATTTTCTCAACGAATGATCTGAAATTGCCAAATGCTTCTTCATTCAGCAATTTGAAATAGTACCACATACTGCTATTACAACCATATACTCCCTTTTCTGTAGCAAAATGATCATGCCAAAATAGAGCCATTTTTGCTTGAAATGGATTGGTAAATGAACGGGCTACCCAGTCATATTTCACACTTTGTTGGTGTTCATAATAAAGTTCAAAATTGTCCTCATATTCATCACTAGTATAGTCTGACCAAAATGGAGTATCTGGAATAGGGGTGCTTAATGCTGTGTTTAATAAGTTTTCTACAAGCTCAGTCGGTGACAAAGACAAGCCCTCCATGATTTGATCATAGGAAGCACCATATCCGATTCTTCGGTAAAGATGTTTTACCTTAGAAGCAGTCCACTGTTCAGGAGTTGGAGCATAAGGTGCTAATGATGATACTGCACAAATGTTTTGCATATAGTCATTTTTCAAACATTAAAATAGGACATCTTTGTCATAAACTATGAACTGAAGAATGAAAATAATGTAAAAACAGTGAATACCCTGATTTTTGATAATTTTCACAGCATATCTTCCTAATATAGATCTGAGTTGCATATATTTAAGACACTTCATTTAAAGTTGTCCAATTAGAACATTTTATTAGTGAAGCTAAAGGATAAATGAGTTAAAAAGTATATGTATGTTATCTAGATTATTATTAATGTGGGTCTGTGGTTTTTTTGGTTTTACATCAATTAGCCAAGATGTGTTACTTTATGAAAAATTTGATGATTGCTCACTTCCGAATGATTGGAGTCTAGAAGTATCGAACGATCAGGATGCTGGTGTAACATTTGGATACATGTACAATGAAAAATCTGACAGTCTCACAATTGATGGTTCGTGCATGGTCATATTTGATGATGATATACTGGGTAATAATATGCCAACTTTTATAGCGGAATTAAGAAGTCCTATGCTTTATGTTGGGGAATATTCTAGTATTAATTTTTCTGTAGATGTAGCTTTTAGAGCCTATGGCACATCTTCTCTAGAGTTATTTGTCGTGGAAAATGAAGAGTATACATCAATTGCAAGATATAGTGAAGGTAATGGGACAGGAAGTAGTTTCTCTCAAGCAATAAATTTTAGGGCGGATCTTTCATTCTTGGTAGATGCTGATACGATCCAATTAGCAGTAATTTACGATGATGATAATATGTATGCATGGTACGGGGGAATTGATAATGTAATGGTCACTGGAGAAGATAAGGGCGAAGCCGTAGTCCAAGAAAACTTCAATGGGTGTGAAATTCCTATTGGGTGGGAGTCTGAAATCCTACGGGGTGAAGAGGCTTGGGTTTTTGGATTGGTAGAAAATAATAGTGCATCTTCAAATAGTATGAATGGCAGTTGTTTCGCCTATTTTGATGATGATGGAATCGGCCAGGACGTCCCTTTTAGTACAGTAGAATTGCGAACACCTATTTTTGATGGTTCCGCTTTCGCTGAATACGTGCTGGATTTTGAACTCATATTCAGAAAGGCTGTAGATTTTGAAAATATCAGTGTTTATATTTTTGATGGCACAAACTATTACTTAGTTGAAGAATTCATTGAAGCTGTGGGGGGTGTACAATTTAATAATTTTGAAAGTATATCACTTGATCTCACAGAATATAGAGCCGCTCAAATGCAAGTAGCTTTCCGATATGAAGATGGTGATGCTTGGGGCTGGTGGGTAGGTATTGATAATGTGAAAATCTCAGGTAAAGGTGATATAAATGATATTTGCTCTAAAGCTGAAGAACTTATCGTCAATCAACAATGTATACCTGTGTCTAATCGTGTTGCAGTAAACACAGGCCCAGATGCTAGTTGTGGTGAAAAAATAGAACACACACTTTGGTATACATTTACCGCTGAACGATCAGGAATGTTAGAAATCACTAACCTGGCTGATTACAATGACATTATATCTATCTATTCTGGTAATTGTGATGACTTAACAGAACTAGATTGTGTCAACAAAGATGAACATGGATTCGAAGGTGAGCGTATTTTACTAGAGTTAGAAGAAGCAGAGGGTATAACTATAAGGATAGCAAGTTTAGTAAGTAAATATGGAGCCCAGAGTGGAATGTCTTGTTTAGGTGCACGATGGCTTGAAGTGATGCCTCAACCTGCCAAATATGATGTGCTGGCATCAGCTAAGCCAATAACTGTCGGTGATGATTGTACAATTATTTCGAATGATAGAGCTACTATGAGTTTGTCTTTGCCAATAGCCAATGAATTAGCTAGAGCAGATATTTGGTTGACTTACGAGTGCATGGAATCAGGAGCGTATTTAATAGAAACCAATACTGATTTTTCAGAATCAATAGTAATATTTGAACTTATAGATGGTGATATTAAAGAGGTCATGTTTAATCATTTTGGGCAATCTGTTACACTTCCCAATGCTGAAGAAGGAAAACAGTATGCGATCCAAGTGTCTGGACTATTCTCCACTATTGAAGGAGAGGCATGTCTCAAGATAAATAAAAAAAATGAAGATGAACCACTCGCGAATGAATGTGCAAATCCTCTGGATATTGATATAAATCAAATAGTAGATATTAATAATGAATTTAATACTTTTTCTGGTATTCACCCGTCGTGCAATGTGTTTTCTGGAAATGATACTTGGCTAAGATTTCAATCAGTAGGTACATCCATTTATATAGGGACAGATGCAGATTTTTCTGCTGCAATTGCTGTTTATGAAGGATTATGCGATGAATTAGAAGAAGTATGGTGCAGTGAAAATAAGACTATTTGTGAAGGATATCTTCAGGTTACTGGATTACAATCCAATGAAGAATATCTTATACAAGTAGTTTCTGATTTTTCCTTCGATGAGCTTAAAGGTGGCAATATGGCGATCAAATTGATGGAGAGTATAGAAGATGAACCCGATCCTTTATCATTATTGGTCAGTAAAATCTGCCAAGAGGGTTCTTTTGCGATCTTGGAAGTAATCGTAAACGGGGGCTCAGGAGATTATGAAATTAATGGAAATCAAACGGGCGATACGCTTTTTGCTGGAGAAGAATATCTTATAGTGGTAAATGATACTATAAACGGTTGCGAAGTTTCTAAACGCGGTGTGATTGGATGCCAATCTACAAGCTGCGATCTAATAGCTAATTCTACTATTGGCAACTTACAATGTTATAATGGACAGGATGGTTACATATTTGTTGAATTGGAAAATGCAGCTGAACCTGTCACATACCAATGGAATGATGAGAATGTATTAGGCCAAAATCCAATCTACCTTGATGAGGGGCTTTATACGGTTACTATAACCGATGCGGATCAATGTGTAATTATCAAAGAATTCATCGTCTCTCAACCGGATGAGCTAATAGCAGAATTTACAATAAATGATGAATCTGGACAAAATACAAATGATGGATCAGTTGAAATAGATGTATCGGGTGGAGTTTTCCCTTATACATATTTATGGGACAATGAAAGTACCGAAGCAATTCAAACTGATCTCATACCTAATAACTATTCAGTGACTATTACTGATGCGTTAGGTTGTACAAAAATATCTGAAATTACCATCAGTACATTTGATTGTAATTTTGATCTTTCAACTTCTATTATATCTCCCAAATGTTTTGATAGTGAAGATGGTAGTATAACATTAACTTCTAATAACAAAGAAGTAATCCAAGATGTATTATGGAGTAATGGGGCATCAGGGACTAGCTTAGATACATTATCGCAAGGTGAGTATATGGCAACAATAACATTGGGTAATGGATGTGAAAGTATAGAAATCTATACAATAGTTGCTCCCGATGAAATAGTAATTACTGAAGAATCAAATGTGGATGTGAAGTGTCATGGCGAAGCAAATGGTGCAATATCTTTGTCTGCTATAGGAGGAACAGGTGATAAGAGATTCTTGTGGACTGATGGACTAGAAAGCGGAAGTAGAGACGATCTTTTGGCGGGTTTATATGATGTAACTGCAATTGATAGTAATGACTGTGCAGAAGTCTTTACAATAGAGATAAATGAACCTGAATTAATGGAAATTGCCTCTTTTATGTCGAGCGATCCATCATGCTATGACAGTGAAGATGGTTCGATCTGCATATTTATCAATGGTGGGCTATTACCATATGATTTTGATTGGGGAGATGCCTTACCGGCAATGTCAAAACTTGAAAATCTTACGGGAGGCACTTATCCATTGGCTGTATATGATCTTAACGGTTGCGCGTTGACTACAGAAGTCGTTTTGAATATTCCAGATCAGATATCAGTATCAATTGTAAGTATATTGTTAGATGAGAGTTACCCTACGCAGGCTGCCATAAATATTGATGTTTTAGGAGGCAGTAGTGTTTATACTTTTGCCTGGTCTCTGGATGGGGAAGTAGTCTCTACCGATGAAGATCCACAAGGTGTTGAGCATGGACTTTATACACTTTTAGTAACAGATTCAAATGGTTGTGAACAAGAAATGGATGTATTGGTAAACCCTACTTCTATAAATGATTTGTCAAGTGTTTCTTTAGAAGTATATCCTAACCCAGCAATGGATTACACAGAAATAATTGTTGACCAAAATGATTTCGCTGACCTGCAGTACAAAGTATATAGTGCAGACGGTAAGTTGATGTTACAAACACAACAGCTCACAGGAAATAAGGCGAAAATTGATTTAGAATTGTACCCTTCGGGTAGTTATTTTGTCGAGTTGATTAATAGAGTTAATGTTAGAAGAGTTCCTTTTATTAAGGTAAAATGATGGCTTTAATTTCTATCAAATAGTTAAATACACTTGGATGCTCTTGTTGTGATTGAAAATATACATCCCAATCAAAAAGTGGAAAGTGCTAATTTGGAAAAAAGTTCGCATGCCTTCTCTTCCAAAAAATGGACTTTGGCCAACGTTGCTCCGCGAAATAAGCTTCTTGAACCATGGTGAGATAATTGGAATACATTTTATCCATTAGAAAGGTATAAGCCTGTAAAGCATCATTATTCCCATTAAGGTGGTCGCTGATAGCACAACCCGCATAGTAGGCTGAGCCCATAGCTGCCGTAATGCCATAGGATGACAAAGGATCATATGTACAGGCAGCATCCCCCACACAAAGCCAATCTTGCCCTGTAATAAACTGTAGTCGAGAACTAGAAGCTTGTTTAACCTCTAATTTTAAAGCCTCAACTTTAATGTCACCTATTCGATGCTTTGTGAAAGTTAATTCCTGAACCATTTTAAGCCATACTTCCGGCTTATTTACTTCCATTTCTTTTACTAAAAACGAATCAGTCATGAATGAAATGACCAGACGATCATTTGGTAAGCCGGCCGAATACCACCAGCCAGATTCAACTGCTTCAATGAGTGTAAAACTATCTTTTAACTTACAATCATCAAGTATTGCTGTTACACCTACCAGGTTGTCTATATGCTCTCGCTTTGCACCTAACGACCTGCCAACGAAAGCCCGCCTACCGCTGGCATCCACTAAAAAGTCTGCAATGATTGGTTCATTAATTTGCTTATCCTTAGCGGTTATGATCCATTGTTGATCTCCTCTTTCAACATTTCCAGCTGAAAAATTGTACCGCCAATCGACTCCAGCTTTTCGAGCTTCTTGAGCAAGGCTATCCTCAAATTGTTGCCTGTTTACATGAGTGCCCTCTCCATAAACGCTGGATATAAAGTCATGATCCCTTATTTGGTCACTCCCCCAAATTGCTCGATTGCCATAGCTTTGTTTATGTCCTGTTATCAGTAGATCCTGAAGCTCAAGCTTTCTTAATAAGGGGAGAATATTCGGGGATAAACATTTTCCTATTTTTTGAAAAGGTCCTGCCGCGGCTTCCAATAATACAACGTCAAATTTCAGTCTGGCTAATACTAATGCTGTAATAGCGCCTGCGGGTCCCCCACCAATGATAGCCACTTTTTTCATTAGCGATCGAAAAAATTATGATCCTTTCGGAAGTTGGGGATAAATATTTTTTTATCCGCATCATCATCCTCACCTGTATAGTCTAACTGATTCAGAAACTGATTCAGAGACCATAACGGTTTAGTACCCTTTAATTGACCCATTTTATCTTTCTTGCCTTTGTCTTTCTTGTCTTTAGCGTACTGTTCTTTAGCTTGATTTGGAGTTAATTCTCCTTCAGCAACACGAACTTGTAAATAGGTGGGCTCATTATAACTAAACTTCTTGTCTCGCTGCTGCTCAACCCATAATACAGGAGGTATCAATTCATTTAACCCAGTAGTATCGATTTTTTTTGCGGATACAATCCCCAATCCAGACCATTGACTAACCATGGTCGTAAGACGAGACACTACATCCTTATTGTCTAAATCTCTCATCCGAAATTTTCTGAAATTGAAATGCTTATCCTTCTGAAATTTATTATGAGGATTGTCTTTCATTTTAGCTGTCAAACTATACACCGATTCTTCACTAATTACACCTTGAGCAGCTCTGGGAGCCCATAAGGTAGGGAGAGGTAAGAAAGTTGACGTGTCATAACCTCCGCCGCAACTTGCGGCGTCTGCCTGCCAAGGAACTCCCATCCATCGTGTTAGTGTGCCAGGGCCGCTATAATGTACAGGGCCGTATTTTGCCATCGCTCGTTCTGGACTTAATACTGGACCATAATAATCTTTTACTTCAACATCCTCTTTCTTGCCATCCACTAATTCTTTCTGCACCTTGCCGTTTATTCTCACCTTGCCATCCGAATCCACTATATTCATTCGAAAACGGGCAAGAGAGTTATCTTCTGGAACTTCTTTCCACATTTGCTCCACTCTAAAATTCCAAGTTACCTCTATACCTGGTCGAAACACTCCACCAAGACATTCCTGAAGTTCCGCCTCATCTAAAGTTTTGGGCTGCTCATTTAAGTGAATTTTTTCTAATGAATCTTCACTAGATTGTTTTGGTAATGGAAAGTTTGATTCGGGTGGAGGTAGCTTCGTCATATCCAGCTTGAAATTGCCGTTTAACCACTACTCTAACCAATAATACTGGGTAGGAGTAATCCATAAATTATCATTTGGCTCGCCGCTAAAATCACGTAAGGCATCTCCATAGTTCGCTGGAATCTGAGTAGGATCAAACTCCGCCGTATTAGGGTTTCTAAACCAACTAAATATATTTTTTTTAAATTCAGTCTTGTCTTTTTCACATAACTTACGAAACACTTGAGGATCAGTAAAATTACAGGGAGAACCTTGTCCAAATAGCATATAAATACCTTCATTCATCCATTGAGCCTCACTCATTGCCTTAAACATAGGCCAGATATGCTTTTTAAAAGAAGGAGTTTTAGGTCGTTGCAAACCACCTTTCTTTTTTTTGTAGTAAACATCTTTAACTACATCCAACATTGTAATTACTCCATATAGATCTTGCCCATAATTAGGTGGAACAACCACTACCATTGAGGGTTCAGCTGTTTAGGTTTTTGATTTTCGATCAGAAACACCTTTAACGGTTACTTCTGCTCGAACGGTACCATCAGAGGTGTCATCATACCAACCATAGTTATTTGCAAAATGATGAGGAGGGTTATTATGAATCACAGTATCAGCCTTCCCTTTTCCTCCTATTACAATCAATCTCCCTTTATCATCGGTGTGCAGCTTACCAAGTGTTACTGGGGTTTGCATAAAACTCCCTGATAACAGCTCGGGACGAGCCTTAATACCTTTAATCGTTTTACTACCAGGATCAATAACCAGATTTTTTCTTTCTGGACCTTTCCTATAAGCCACTCCACCGAAAGATTTATTACGTTGTGTCGGAGAGATAGCCAGTTTTTTAGTGTTAGGGTATCCTTTCTCAGAACGCTCGTCGAGATCAAGAGGATTGATATATTCATACCAAGCTCCTTTGCGATTGGCCAAATGAACAGACCATTTTACTTCCACCTTTAGTCCTGACTTGTTGAGGTCATGATTAATTTCAGCAACTACCTTTCCATCTTTGTCAATACCAAAACCCGAAAACGAGCCGCTTGCTTTTTAATGCGACCTTTTGAATCTTTATATTGTATAGGTTTTGATTTGGAGGGAACACGAGGATCTGCAGGTCGCCCTGGAACTTCAGGAGCATAATACCATTCTTCAGAGTTTTCGAGACGGGATACACCTACGGCGGGATGTATTACATAGCGTTTAATAGTCTTAAGTTTTTCGAGGGTTGTGGGTTTCATGTAATTAATTTTTTTTAGATAAAATACTATTCTACAAACTACAATATTTTTGGCAAAAACATAAAAAGCACACCTTTGTATGTTTTTTCCCCAACCTATCTATACAATTTCATGCATGATAGACGATAAGGTACTATCGCCTGTGTAGTGTTTTAGAAGGATAGTTTCACAATTTGATTTCCTTAACCAATAAGTTAAACATGAATTAAACCAAGGTAAAGTATATAACATCACTATAGTATTATTAGTCATACTTATGAAAGAAGAGAGAAGTATTGATATCGTGAACCTCTTAGTAAAAAGAATTATTATGAAAAAGATGTTATTAATTTGGTTGTTATCAGGATTTTTTTTCTCCGCAGCCACAGCACAGTACGACGACGCGCTTCCAACAGGATACGAAGGAGATTATTTTAGCCTAGAGGGAGCTCTGGACTTATTTAAAAATTCAAGCTCACTTGATCAATTTGAAAGGAAACTCAATACAAGAGATAATTGGGTAAATAATCTAGATTTGAATTTTGATGGTCGAACAGATTATATCAGAGTTGAACATAGAAGACAGGGTGATTTTCACGCGATCATTTTACAAGCCCTTGTTGGAACATGGGAAGTGCAAGATGTAGCAGTTATTGAAATTGAAAAAGTAAGCAGGCGAGATGCTGTATTGCAAATCATAGGTGATGAAGATCTATATGGCGAGGAAGTAATTGTAGAAGCATACGACAGGAATACACTTGTAAGCAGGGGTAGGAATTATAGATCTGATTATGGTTACAGAACCAACTATGTAAATGTCTATCATTGGTCTCCGATTCAATTCATTTTTGGACACAATTATGTGAGATATGTTTCACCATTTCACAACCATTATTATCCATCTTGGTACAGTTCATGGGACAGATGTCATGGGGATGTTTTTAGACCTAGAATAAGACACTATCATACTTATTATCGACCTGTAAGAATACATCGAGTGATAAATGTGCACCATTTCTATAAGCCTCAAAGAGCTTATTGTCATACGGTATTAGCTAAGACTAACAAAGTAAGAGCCAAGCATGGAAAGAAGACAATAGACAGACCTAAATATGATAGGAATAGGGTAGATAAGGAAAGTAGAATCTCTTCAGGTACTAAGAAAGGGGATAGAGCTATTGTTCAAAATATGGATAAGGAATCTACAGTTGATAGAAGAAAGTCAGTTAGCAAATCAACGGTCTATAAAAAGAAATCAGATGTTGATAGGACAAAAAGAACTAAAGAAGTCAACAGATCAACTTCATATTCGAATACTAATGGCAGGGCGACAAGAAGTAATGCCTCTAAGAAATATTCGAAGTCAAATGCTAAGTCAAGTAGGACAAAAACGAAAAATGATTCTGGTAGATCATACAGCAAAAGTTCAACAGCAAAGTCGAAAACTAGAACTAAGACTAAGAGTCAGTCTAGAACCAGAAAAGTGACTTCTCCATCAAGTAGCAGAAAGACTACTGTGTCTAGGAGTATAAATAAGTCTAAAGCAAATAGAGGAGGTAGCTCCAGTAAGCTCAGTTCTAAAAAGAAGTCTACTACAAAAAAGTCTAAGAATAAGAGAAGACAGTAATCTAATTCTTAAAAATTGAATAAATAAAGGTCCTCCAATCTATAAAGGGTGGGGGCTTTTTATGTTATTTAAACTCCAATTTCAATAGGTCTTTCCTACTTTGGTCAGTGAAGATGCTGAAGGATATTTACAAACTGCCTATGGTACCTATGATGCCATGTATGTTGAATCTATAAAGGCACTTCTGTCAAAGATTCAGAAGTTAGAAAATGAAAATCAATCTAAAACTAAACAAGTTAGAAGTCTACAGGAACAACTAGACAAAACCAATCAATCCCTTGGTCAAATCAATCAAAGGCTGACCGCTTTAGAAATCAATAATTGACCAGGTGATACTTTCATATACTCAAGTTATCAGTATAATTTATTAGAGCGATGATTGAGAAAAAATATGAAATTGGGCATGTCTTATGGATTGAGGATAATATTAATGTTATTAGTCAACTGTTTATTATTTTCACTTCTTAAATAGTAAACAACTTGAAAGTTGAATTATAGATTTAAATAGTTAAGCTAATCACTGATCATTGACTAGACATATAAAAAATAACCAAGAGATATGTATTTTGAATTTAATTGGAATTCAGAAATATAATTACATGTTATTATTAT
>OJIO01000884.1_pt1 | contig 15714 bp, 6 predicted proteins | sample 1595621 | NCBI WGS metagenome assembly OJIO01 (sample SAMN05416776, study PRJEB24817) | seawater metagenome | isolation source: Sea water | place: Canada:Atlantic | collected 2013-07
CTTCGTCGGCAGCGTCAGATGTGTATAAGAGACAGGCCTACGTTCTTTGCCTTGAAGAATGAATAAATATCAGCACATAAAAAACGTACTTTATTAAAGTATCATTCCTTAAAGAATATATTTCCAGTTAGCAAAAGTATTTATTTTATTAGAATATTTCAAAAATAAATATTTTGTATGAGTAGTCAAGGTCAACAAATTAACATAAAAGTAATATGATTGTTCCTATAATACTTCATTATTATTAAATCAAATAACGTCTCGGGCTCTGTTATCGGTAAATAAATATAATGTGAAGAAAATCTTAATATTATTATTATCAAAGGGTATTGTGTCATTTATATGACGTAACTGCTTAAAAAACAATAAGTAGTATTAAGTGCAATGGGTGAAATTATATAATGCTACATGTTGGAATAGAAAAATTAATATAAGCGCTTGTATATATATTGAATTTTTATTTACTAACTTGCGGTTAGTGTACAATTCACACTACTAAATTTTAAGGCTAAATTATTTACTTTACTAAAAACAATCTAAACGTATGAAAAGACTTGCCACAAAATGTTTGTCGGTACTTTCGTTGCTCTTGTTTGTTGTCGTTGTGGGTCAGACCCAGACTACAATATCAGGGGTAGTGACAGATGCTAGCTCAAACGAAACCTTGATCGGTGCTAACGTACTGGTGCAAGGTACATCAATTGGTACTATTACCGATATTGATGGAAGTTATTCACTTAATGTACCCGTTGGATCTAATTCTTTAGAGATCTCTTATGCTGGTTACACAAACCAAGTTGTACTGATTGATGGTAGAACTACTGTTAATGTTGCATTAGGAGCGGGTACCGTTCTTGATGAAATTGTTGTTGTAGGATATGGAACACAAAAGGAGAAAGAAATAACTTCTGCTGTTGTGAAACTTGACAATGAAGACTTTAATAAAGGTGCAATTACAGATCCTGCACAATTATTACAAGGGAAAGTTGCTGGACTACAAGTATACAACAGAGGAGGTGATCCAAACGGCGCGCCTACGATCAGATTGAGAGGAATCTCAACTGTTGGAGCAAACACGCAACCATTGGTTGTAGTTGATGGTGTCATCGGTGCATCATTGAATAATGTTGATCCTAATGACATCGAAAATATCAGTGTGCTAAAGGATGGATCTGCAGCAGCAATCTACGGTTCAAGAGGTTCTTCTGGTGTTATCATTGTAACTACTAAAAAAGGTAAAGCAGGTGATAAGGTCAAATTGACTTATAATGGTCAAGTATCTACATCATCTCCAGTTAATTCTGTATCTATTTTAGATGCATCGGAATTTGTTGCAGCAGGTGGAACTGATTTAGGAGCACAAACAGATTGGCTGGATGAGGTTACTAGACCTGGGTTTAGTCATTTACACGGTATTTCTGCTTCAGGTGGAGTTGGTGCTAATTCTAATTTTAGGATTGCAGCAAACATAAGACAAGTTGATGGTATCCTTGAAAATTCTGGATTTGATCAATTTAATACGAGATTGAATTTCAGTACAAGAGCATTAAATGATAAATTGAAAATTGATTTCAATACATCATACACAAAAAGAGAACAACAGAATGGTTTTTCTGAAGGTTTAAGATATGCTGTACTTTATAATCCAACGGCCCCAGTTTTAGGAGAAAATTCTATATTCCCTTTTAATTCTGAACAATTTGGTGGTTACTTTGAAACTTTAGGTTTATTCGATAGTTTCAATCCTGCTTCTGTTGTTAATCAAAATATTAATAATGGAGAGCGAAATGAATTTACCTATGGAGCTAACTTAAGTTATAGTGTTACAGATAACTTGACTGCTAACTTTAGAATTGCAAATCAGACTACTGATTATGCAAATAGACTTTATTATCCAACAACTTCATTGTTTAATGGTAATGCAACAAGTCCTACTAGAAAAGGATCTGCAGAGTTTTACGAAAGTAATTCAACATTCAAATTGTATGAAGCGTATGCAACTTATACTACGGACATAGGTTCTTCTAACCTTTCTGTAACAGGTGGATATTCATACCAACAAGATGACTTTAATGACTACTTTTCTAGCTTAGGGGATTTTCCTAACAATGATTTGAACTTCTTAAATCTTATTGAAACTTCACAAGATCTTCAAAATGCAGGTTTTATTGGAGCTGGCTCTAATATTACACCAGAAGATGGCAACCGAATTATTGCATTTTTTGGAAGAGCAAATTATACTTTTGATAATGCTATTTTCTTAAATGCATCTTTAAGACAAGAAGGTTCATCTAAATTAGGAGCGGACAATAAGTGGGGTTTATTTCCTGCACTTGGCGCCGGTGTTGATTTGAATAAATACCTAGATATTGGTGGTGTTGATCAACTTAAATTGAGAGTAGGATACGGTGTAACTGGATCTCTTCCAATTCTTAGTGGATTATCACAAGAGATCAGACAATTACAGAATTTTGCTGATGGTGGTGTAGGTAATACATTATTAAGAGCGGCGAATCCTGATTTGAAGTTTGAAGAGAAAGCTGAAACTAATATCGGAGTAGAATTCACTTCTGGTAAATTATCTGCAACTTTAGACTTGTACACAAGAAATATTTCTGACTTTATCTTAGAGAGAACGGTTGAAGTATCAGAGTTTGGAGTTGATAGAAGATTTGAAAATGCTGGTAAATTGAAGACCAATGGACTAGAAGTAGCATTAAATTATGATATTGCTAGCAGTGAAAGCTTTAGTTATACAACAGGTGTCGTGTTATCTACTTACAAAACAACTCTAGAAGAATATGTATTGGAAGCAGAAACAAGAGCTAATCTTGGAGCGCCAGGTCAAAATGGTACAAATGTAATTAGAGTTAAAGTAGGAGAGGAGATTGGACAGATTTGGGGACCAGTTTTCGAAAGCGTAGGTGAAGATGGAGCTCCAATATTTGCTGATGTTAATGGTGATGGTATATTGAATACTGATCAAGGTAATGCTTTAGCTGATGACGTAGATTTTGAAGTATTAGGTAATGGTACTCCTGATTTCGAAGTAGGCTGGACGAACCAAATACAAATAGGAAAATGGTCCGTAAATGCATTCTTCAGAGGAGCATTCGGTCATAGCTTAGTGAATACTTTTAGAGCATTTTATGAGCCAAGAGTTTCATCTCAAACATCTTATAACTTTGTAAGTACAGATAAGGCGGTTGATGGTCTTACATCAGCACAGTTCAGTTCACTTTATGTTGAAAAAGCTGATTTTATAAAGTTGGATAACCTTTCTATAGGTAGAAGCTTTGATTTAAATAATGACTATGTTGATGGGTTACAAGTATCATTGATATTCCAAAATCCTTTAGTAATTACAGGATATAGTGGAGCTGACCCTGAGCCTGCATTGAATGATACTGGAGGTGCGGCAAATGGTGATAGATCAAATGGGAACGATGTATTGTCTCCAGGTTTGGATAGAAGAAATAGCTATTTTGCTCAAAGATCTATAACCCTTGGTGTTAATCTTAATTTTTAAACATAGTTGAGATAATAAATAAAATTAATTATGAAGAAAAAAATAATAATGATGCTTGGATTCTCGGTAGCTCTTACCATGAATTCTTGTACAAATTTAGAAGAAAACCTTATTGGTGATATAACTAGTGATATCAATGTAGAGGGAATTACAATCCCTGGTGAACAAGGTGGTGGTGGTATCATGGGGGCAGCTTATGCTAGTCTTAGAGATGCAGGTACTGCAAACCATGGTGGATATTACTCTATACAAGAGCTTACTACTGATGAGATGGTGATTGCAGCTAAAGGTGGTGATTGGTTTGATGGCGGTATCTTGATACAGCTACACCAGCACGAATATGATCCAACTCATGCATTCATAAACGGTACATGGTCGCAAAATTATTCTGCGATCAATACTGTAAATGAAGTGTTAGAAAGAGATGATCTTGATGCAAATACTATATCTCAGGCAAGAGTTTTGAGAGCATACTATTACTGGAGATTAATGGATCTTTATGGTAGTGTGAAGATTGTAACTGAAGCGGCAGGTGATCCACCACAAGCTAGCAGACAAGAAGTATTTGACTTTGTTGAGACAGAGATTCTAGAGGCTCTTGATATTTCTGCAGTTTCTGCTGGGATGGATTTAACAAATAGTCCATTAGGAACAGATAATAATTCATATTCTATCAATCAATATGGTGCACTAGGTATTTTAGCTAAAGTATATCTTAATGCTGAAGTATATTCAGGAACAGCAAGATGGGCGGAAGCGGCTGCTGCAGCTGATTACATTATCAATGGAGGTGTTTATGCACTTTGTGGTGATGGATGTGAAGTTGACAATTTAGGTAAGAGACCTGATGTTGCTACTGATCCTGATATTCTAAGTGGTTATGCTGCAGTATTTGCACCTAACAACGATGGTAACCCTGAGCATATTTTTGTAGCGAATTTTGACGAGGTAACTGGTCCAAATATGAACTTCTCTCAGATGAACCTTCACTATTCTTCTCAATTTACATGGAACTTACAAAGTCAACCTTGGAATGGATATGCAACTTTAGAAGAATTTTATAATTCTTATGAAGACGGAGATGCTAGAAAAGCGAACAACTTCATAGTTGGAGATCAACTTGATTTTGGTGGTTCAGCAATATTAGATTATGCATCTGATGATGAGAGTCTTGTGTTGAGTTACAACCCTAGTATAAATGAAATCTTCCCTAATTCTCAAAGAGAAGGAGGTGCAAGACCTGGTAAGTTTAGCTTTCAGCAATTAGGTAGAGATAACATGAATAATGATTACCCTATCGTAAGATTAGGTGATATACACCTTGTAAGAGGAGAGGCGATGGCTAGAGATGCTGGTAATTGGAATATGTCATTGAATGATGTGAACATGATCAGAGCAAGAGCTGGAGTTTCTGCATTATCAACTATTGATGCTGAAGGATTCTTGGCTGAAAGAGGAAGAGAAATGTTCCAAGAATGTTCTAGAAGAACTGATATGATCAGATTTGATGCTTATAACGATGCATGGTGGGAAAAAGCAGCATCTGATGCACACTATAATATATTCCCAATTCCAAATGATCAGATTACTGCTTCAGGAGGATCACTTACTCAGAATCCTGGGTACTAGGAATTATAGAAAAATATGATTTATAAGGGCTGCCTCGAAAGAAGCAGCCCTTTCTTTTATCTCATATGTTTCAATCATATTTATTGTTTTAAGAAAATGCTGAGGGATATTTAGTCAAACCCATTTTGTAGTAGAATAAATGGTACTTGGTGTTAATTATTACTTACTTTTGAGCGTGCGTTTCAATAATTTTTTTTTACTGGTAATACTAATTAACCTATTGTTTCTTTCTTGCTCTGATGAGAAAGCAGATACGCTTTTTGTATTGCGAAACGATATTGGAATCGATTTTGCAAATAACCTCACTTACACTGAAGAATTTAACCCTTATACCTACCGTAATTTCTATAATGGAGGAGGAGTTGCTCTCGGCGATATCAACAACGATGGCCTTATAGACATATACTTCACGGGAAATCAAGTTGAAAATAAACTATACCTTAATAAAGGAAATTGGAAGTTTGAGGATATAACCTTAGCTGCGGGTGTGTCATGTCCTGATGTTTGGTCATCTGGTGCAAATTTTGTAGATATCAATTCGGATGGATTTCTAGATCTTTACGTATGCAAAGCTGGAAAACCAGAAGGTGGTATTCGCCACAACGAACTATTTATTAATAATGGAGACGTGACATTTACAGAGTCCTCAGCCGAATATGGTCTTAATATTACTGGACTTGGAATTCATTCTGCTTTTTTTGATTATGATAGAGATGGTGATCTTGATTGTTATTTATTGAATAATTCCATGCGATCAGTTGCAGGATTCAACTTGGATGAAGGCACCAGGGGAATACCGACAAATACTGGAAATAAATTATTACAAAATAGAGATGGTAAATACTATGATGTATCAACTGAGGCCGGCATATACACTAGTAGTATAGGTTATGGGCTTGGAATCACATTAAGTGATTTTAATAGTGATCTATGGCCAGACATCTATATCTCCAATGACTTCTTTGAGAAGGATTACTTATATATTAATCAACAAGACGGAACATTCAAAGAAGAAGGAGATAAGTACATGGAATCTATGTCTCTCGGATCTATGGGAGCGGATGCCGCGGATCTTAATAATGATGGAAGTGCTGATTTAATGGTGACTGAGATGCATCCAAGTTCAACAGAAACAAGGAAAACTAATGCTATCTATGATTCATGGAAGAAGTATAAACTGTCTGAATCTAAAGGGTATGGTCATCAACAGCCTAGAAATACATTACAGAGAAACTTAGATGATAGTACCTTTGTAGAAGTAGGCCGGCTATCTGGAATTGAATCTACAGACTGGAGTTGGTCGAGCTTGATCGCTGATTATGATAACGATGGTCTAAAAGATATTTTTGTGTCTAATGGTGTATATAAGGATTTACTTGATCGGGATTATCTGACTTTTACAGCTAACAACTCCAGGGTAAAAAGCTTGATCAATAGCCGGACTGATGCGATCAAGAGTCTGATCGATACAATGCCATCACGTGCAGTTTCCAATTTCATGTTTAAGAATAAAGGTGACTTCCAGTTTGACAATGTAACAGACGCTTGGGGGTTAGGAGAAAAAACATTCAGTAATGGATGTGCATATGCAGACCTTGATAATGATGGCGATCTTGATTTAGTGGTGAATAATGTGAATATGCCAGGGTATGTTTATGAGAATACTGCAGATAAATTGGGACGTAACTATGTATCTATTAAGTTGGTTGGGGAAGAAGGAAATCGAAATGTAATTGGGGCTAAGGTTTTTGTAGGTAGTTGCGATAATTCATTGCTTCAAGAACAATATCCTTCTAGAGGGTTTGAGTCTTCAATGTCAAACATTCTCACTTTTGGACTTGGAGATTGTGATAGTGTTAATTTGGTGTATGTAACTTGGCCAGACGGGAATTCGACGAGATATGAAATGCTAGCAGCAAATCAACTTCATACACTAAGTTCTTTCGATGATTATGATGAAGAAATAGAACAAGAACCATCAAGGTTTAGTAATGAAAAAAGAGTTGATAAAATAAGATTTACTCACAAAGAAAACAACTTCAATCACTTCGATAAAGAACGTATTCTCTATAAAATGAATACTGAAGAAGGACCGGCAATAGAGCTGGCCGACTTTAATAATGACGGAATAAAAGATATGTTCGTGGGAGGAGCGAAAGGTCAATCATCAGGATTGTTTCTGTCTAAAGGGACTGACTATATTGAAACGTCTTATCAATTCACTTCTGAAAATAAATCGGAAGTAGTAGAGGTTATTTCCTTCGACAGTGATAATGATGGTGATTTGGATTTATATGTGGCTCATGGTGGCTCAGCATTCAGCCAATATTCGTATGAGTTGGATGATGTGATATATGTCAATGATGGGAAAGGAAACTTTGAAAAGAAAAAAGATGCGATACAGTTTCCAAAAAGAATGAGTACAGGTGGAGTAGCGATTACAGATTACGACGGAGATGGATTGAAAGATATATTTGTAGCTAGTAGAAACAGCCATCTGAGTTATGGGACTATAGGGAACGGATATTTATTTCATAATGAAGGAGAAAACAAATACACACAAGTTGATTCCAAAGTATTCGAAAACTTGGGAATGGTAACCAGTGCAGCTTGGTTGGATGCAGATCAAGATGGAGACAAAGATATATTGGTTGTTGGTGAGTTTATGGAAATCAAGTTATTCCTAAACCAGGAAGGTAGTTTTGTGGAATCATCTAAAAAGTTCGGTCTCGCTCAGACTTCTGGAATTTGGAATACAATCCTAGTACATGATTTTAATCAGGATGGGAAGGAAGACTTTTTTGTTGGAAATGTCGGACTAAATACCTCACTTACTACGGATCATCTTCTTTGTATCAATGACTTTGATAGAAATGGCAGTACGGATCCAATATTATGTATTAGTGAAGATGGAAAATATATACCAATCCTAGATATGGATGAACTTATCTCCCAAGTGCCAGGTGTAAAGAAGAAATTCGTTTACTATGCTGATTATGCTAAGATGAGTATGAATGATATATTTGGACAGCAATTGGTGGATGAAGCGAAGAAGTTTGAACTAGATGTGCTTGAAAGTAGGATGTATCTGAGTAATGGGAATGGTTATAGTAAAGTAGATCTTCCGATTGAGATTCAATATTCATCAGTTTTTGCAGCAAGTGCATTAATGAGACCTAAAAAGAGATGGACAGGGCTGTTAGAGGAAGAAGGTATTGATGAAGTACAAGTAGTATATCTTGGAGGTAACAACTACAATATCAAACCCCAATATGGACGTGAAGATGCTTCTAGAGGATGGGAGTTGGAATATAAAGTGATAGATGGAAAAATAAAGTTTGAAAAGGAAGTAAACTCACTGCAAATTGAAGGTGAAATAAGAGACATAGAATTCTTAGATAACGCTACAATTTGTATAGGAATTAATGATGAAAAGATAAAATGCATAAGAATTTGATGAATTTAGAGAATATAAGAACTATTGTAGCGGCAGTGATGATTGCTTTCGTTTTGGTATCAGCGCAATCCTGCAAGTCAGAATACACTAAAATCGTAGAAAGCGAACTCGCTTCCGGAATCACTTACGATAGTTTGATCTTTGATCTGAAAATTGGTCAGACAAAAAAAGATTTCTATAAATATTGCTGGGATATGAATAAGGAGAAGCAGATTACGGCTGGTTCAGGAAATAAATATGCACTGTTTGTTTTACCGAAAGATAGCACTGACAAGTATCCAGATAAGATTAATGTAGAGTTCTATGGCATGTTCGATGAGGAAGAAGTCATGCATGGTATGGAGATGAAAATGGAATACTATTCTTGGGCTCCATGGTTAGATCAGTTTCAAGTAGATAAGCTGATGGCAAAGATTCAAGCTAAGATGATGAAAGATTATCCAGGCAACAACTTTATTGAAATCCCTGTAGGAGAAACAACAGCACTTGTTAAAGTAGATGGCAATAGGCAAATAAGAATGTATCCATTAACCGTAAAGCAAATTATGGTAAAGATCGAAGATTTAAGAACAAAGAACATATAGTCGAATACAAAGAGAGATGAAGTCGAAAACAGTAAACATAAGACGATGGATATAAAAAGAATAGCTACTATATTATTGGTCGCTGTATTGTTGATCATGGGTAGCTGTGGTACAGAAGTTAACGAAGGACCATTGTTTAAACTACTTGATAATAAAGCGATAGGTATTGAGTTTTCCAATGATCTGAAATATGATAAAGACTTCAATGTGTACAAATATCGAAACTTCTATAATGGTGGTGGTGTAGCGATTGGAGATGTAAATAATGATGGATTGATGGATATCTATCTGGTTTCTAATCAGAACAAGAACAAATTATTCCTTAACAAAGGAGGACTTAAATTCGAAGATATCACAGCACAATGTGGAGTAGGAGGTTCAAAGGCATGGTCTACAGGTGTCACTTTTGTTGATGTCAATCAAGATGAGATGATGGACATTTATGTTTGTAACTCTGGTGATGTAAATGGTGATAACAAAGAGAATGAGCTATTCATCAATAATGGTGATATGACATTTACAGAGTCAGCAGTAAAATACAACCTAAATGATCAAGGATATTCTACACACGCTTCATTCTTTGATTATGATAAAGATGGTGATTTAGATGTTTATCTTTTGAATAATTCATACCAGGCAATTGGGAGCTTCAATCTTAAGAAAAGTGAAAGAATGAACCACGATACGCTCGGTGGAGATAAGCTGATGCGAAATGATGGTGGCATTTTTAAGGATGTGAGTGCTGAAGCTAATATTTATAACAGTGTTATTGGATTTGGTTTGGGAGTAACGGTGTCAGATTTTAACAATGATACATGGCAAGACATCTTTGTATCTAATGACTTTTTTGAAAGAGACTACCTATATATCAATCAACAAGATGGAACATTCAAAGAAGATCTTACAAATCAAATAAATTCAACCAGTGCTGCTTCTATGGGAGCAGATGCGGCCGATATTGATAATGATGGAAATTCTGATTTATTTGTGACTGATATGCTACCGTCAGAATATGAAAGACTCAAAACAGTGACAACCTTCGACGATTGGGACAGATACAATTACAATCTTAAAAATGGCTACCATCATCAATTTACAAGGAACGTTTTACAACGAAATAATGGAAATGGGACATTCTCAGAGATATCAAGATATGCAGGAGTAGAGGCTTCTGATTGGAGTTGGGGAGCACTGTTTTTCGATATGAATAACGATGGGAATAAGGATTTATTCATAGCGAATGGAATCCTAAAAGATCTAACCAATCAAGACTATTTGCAATACATTGCCAACGAAAAAGTAGCAGAATCTATGATACAAAAAGATGGAGTAAACTACAAAGAGTTAATTGATATTATACCATCTAACAAAGTAAAAAATCAAGGATACCTAAATAATGGAAACTTGAAATTTGAAGCGGCAGAGTCAACTGGACTTTGGGAACCAAGTTTTTCAAATGGATCAGCCTATGGAGACTTAGATAATGATGGTGATCTTGATCTTATCGTGAATAATATCAGCATGCCTTGTTTTGTTTATGAGAACACGTTGAATGAAGAAAAGGCAAATTATATAAAGGTAGATTTGAAAAGCAATGGGTCGAGCTCTAGAGCTCTTGGTGCTAAAGTAGTAGTAACAGCTGGAGATAATACCTATACCTATGAAAACATGCCTACCAGAGGGTTCCAATCATCGATGGATCCAAGAATTAACGTAGGCGTAGGAACAGCAACTAAAGTTGATATAACAATCAAATGGATCTCAGGAAATACCACTGAGATAAAAAACATTGCTGTAAATCAAACATTGTCAATAGATGAGTCTGAGAGTTCTTCCAATAATCAAGATGACGGAACACCACATCTAGTATTTGCAAATGCTGAATCAAAGATAGATTACACCAAAAATGAAAACAGATACTCTGATTTCAATAGAGAAAGATTGATCTACCATATGAGAAGCAACGAAGGGGCTCGTGTGGGCCAAGGAGACTTAAATGGGGATGGTATCGGGGATCTTGTATTTCCAGGAGCTATGGGGAGTTTGACAGAAGTTCATTTTGGTACTACGGATGGCGCATATATAAAGCAAATACCTGACAGTATTTTAGAACTAGTAAAAGACGCAGAGCACACAAACTGTATCTTATTTGATGTTGATGGAGATAAGGACCTCGATTTATATCTTACGAGCGGTGGAGTAGAAATGTCAGAATACTCTCAATTTTTAAACGACAAATTATTAATTAATGATGGGAATGGACATTTCTCGAAATCTACTCATGAACTGCCAATTTCTATTGATAAAAAATCTATCAAAGCCGTTGATTATAGTGACATTGATGATGATGGTGATTTGGATATTGTAATTGGTGAACGTATTAAAATTGGTAAATATGGAATGCCTGCTTCAGGTTTTGTATTGCTCAATGATGGCAAAGGAAAATATTCAGATGTGACCAAAGACATCTGTCCAGATCTCGAAAATATAGGAATGATCACTGACCTTGAGTTTGCGGATATAGATAAAGACGGAGATGAAGATTTACTAGTAGTGGGAGAATTCATGGACATGCATCTATTCATCAATGAAAACGGGAAACTGGTTTCTAAAAAACTAAAATCGGATATTCCACTTAAAGGATGCTGGAATGATATCAACTTAGCTGACATAGACAATGATGGAGATCTAGATATTATAGCTTCTAACTTTGGGGAGAACAACAGATTTGAAGCCAGTGAAGAACGACCAATGAAGCTGTTTGTCGCAGATTATGATAACAACTCATTCCCTGAAGGTATCATGACGTTCCAAGCTAATGATGGTAAGGATTATCCATATGCGCTTCGTCACAACCTTATTGATCAAATGAAAGGCCTTAAGAAAAAGTATCCTGACTTTGAATCGTTTAAGAATGAAGACATGGTTGCGATTTTCACTAAAGAAGGATTGGAAAGATCAAAGTTATGGGAAGTGAATCAGTTGAAATCAGTTGTATTGTTGAATGAAGGAAATTACACATTCTCATCTGTAGATTTGCCTATTGAACTTCAGTTTTCATGCATGTACACATCAGAAGTATATGACTTTGATCAAGATGGAGATATGGATATTCTATTTGGAGGCAATCAATTTAGTGTGGTACCTGAAATGGGTATCTATGATGGTAGTTTTGGTGTTTATTTAGAAAATCAGGGCAACAACAAGTTTGTTACTTATAAAGATGGTGCTGGTTTGATGGTACAAGGTGAGATCAGAGATTTTGTATTGGACAATAATAAATTGATGGTAGTCAGAAGTAGAGATACTATCGAAACATTTAGTTTTTAAGAGATTATGAGAATAGTTGGAATATTGTTGGTGTTGTTATTGGCGGGGTGCAGTGTTGACCAAAAGAGTGATTCAAGTTTTAAAAAGTCTAATTCTGCTTTGACAGCATTGTCTTCAGAGCAATCCGGTATCACCTTTTCTAATAATCTCCATCCAACGAACCAATTAAACATTATAGAATATCTCTATTATTATAATGGCGGTGGGGTAGCCGTAGGTGATATTAATAATGACGGTTTGGAGGATATCTACCTTTCTGCAAATCAAGAAGCTGACAAATTATACTTGAATCAAGATAGTCTCTCTTTCAAAGATATAAGTACTTCATCTCAAATCGATCAATCAACAACCTGGTCAACAGGAGTATCAATCGATGATGTAAATGGCGATGGATGGAATGATATCTATGTTTGTAAAGTAAGCAAAATATCTGCTTCGGGTACTCATAATTTACTGTACATTAATAATGGGGACTTAACATTTACGGAATCTTCTGAAGTGTACGGCCTTGATTTTAGTGGTTATTCAACGCATGCTGGTTTTTTCGATTATGATCATGATGGAGACTTGGATATGTACCTTCTCAATCATTCTGTACATTCGGTAAGAAGCTATGGAAAAGCTGAAGTAAGAAGTGTTCAAGACTTGGAGTCGGGAGATAGATTATATGAAAATCGATTGAAAGACAATGAAAAAAGATTCATTGATGTAACTCAGAAAGCGGGCATTTATAGTAGTGCGCTTGGATATGGATTGGCGTTATCTATTGCTGATATCAATAATGATGGATGGGATGACATCTATGTTGGCAATGACTTTCATGAAAATGACTATATCTATATCAATAATAAAAACGGAACATTTACAGAATCACAAGATGACTTGATTCAACACAGTTCTAAGTTTACAATGGGAGTCGACATAACAGATATGAACAACGATGGATTATCTGAAATTTTTACAACAGATATGCTTCCATTTAAGAAGTCTGTAGCGATGAAGTCTGGCGGAGAAGATACCGATCAGATTTTTCAAGTAAGAAAAGACTTAGGCTTTGATGCTCAATACGCAAGGAATCACTTCCAAAAGCAAAAGGAAAATGGTGAGTTCATAGATATAGCTTTAGTAACTGAAACCTATGCTACCGACTGGTCATGGTCTGTTCTTTTGCAAGATTTCGACAACAATGGTAAGAATGATATCTACATCACAAATGGGATATTCAGAAGGCCTAATGATCTAGATTATATCAACTACATTAATAGATTAGGCGAACGAACAAACGAACCTGGGCAGTTGGAAAAAATGTTGGCCTTAATGCCTTCAGAGAAATTGCCAAATGTTCTATTTAGCCAAGATGAGAATGGAGAGTTTTCTAATTTAAATTCATCTTTTTCTGGCAAGCCTACTTTCTCGAATGGAGCTGCATATGCTGACTTCGATAATGATGGAGATTTAGATTTAATTGTAAACAATATCAATGAGCCAGCTTCACTAATTGAGAATTTAAGTAAAAACGGTAAGAACTTCCTGTCAGTGAAGTTAGGAGAGAGTAGTACTGGAATGACAAATAAAGGAACAAAAATTAAGGTCTTTTGCGGTTCTAAAATATTTTCGAGTGAATATCAAACCACAAGAGGATATCAATCTTCAAGTACGCATAAGCTCCATTTTGGATTGGGTGATATAGAAAAAGTTGATTCTGTATATATTATATGGCCTGATGGTCAATACAAAGTGATAAAAGATCCAGTAATCAATAAAGAGTTAGTTCTTTTGAATCGAAAAGATTTACATAAGTATGAATACAAATCCTTCAAAAGTTCTCAGAAGACAACAGTTTTTGATTTTAAGCATTTAGAAAATCCGTTCAAAGATTATGATTATGAGAAGTTAATCCCAGAAGCCTTATCTAAAGAAGGACCAGCGGTTGCATATGCGGACATTAATGGAGACGGCATATCGGATTTATTCATAGGGAATGGTAGGTTTCAAGAGGCTAGACTTTACTTTGGAAAAGGGGATGGAAGTTTTGCATGGCAGAGTACACCAGATTTTAAATCGGATGCTAAATATGAAGATGTAGATGCTACGTTTTTTGATTTTGATAACGATGGAGATCTTGATCTTTATGTAGTAAGTGGTGGTAGCGATGTGAAGGAGTTGGATAAACTACTAGAAGATAGACTTTATCTCAATGACAAAGGAAAGTTATTTAGAGTTCCATTGTCATTACCTCATACAAATGGAAGTACGGTATCTGCAGCTGATTTTGATGGAGATGGATATACTGACCTATTTGTTGGGGCGAGATCAATTCCTAGTTCTTATGGGCTTTCTCCCTATAGTTTTGTTTTGAAAAACAAACAAGGAGGAGGCGTGGATATTGCGCTCAAGGTAAGACTTGGTATGGTTACGGATAGCGATTGGAAAGATATTGATGGTGATGGAGATATGGACTTGTTGACTTGTGGGGACTGGATGGATATTACCTTTCTCGAAAATCAAGGCGATGGGACATTAAAGATAAAAGAAGATGAAGCTTTAAATAATAGTGCAGGACTATGGAATAGCATAGAAGTGACAGATGTAAATAATGATGGACGTCTAGATATACTGGCAGGAAATGTGGGTACAAATTTCAAATGGAGATCGGACTCTACCAGAACTGTAGATATGTATGTTGTTGATTTAGATAAAAATGGGCAATCTGAACCAATCATTTTTACTCCGTATTTTGATGGTCGAAAACCATTTGTAGGACTTGAACGATTGCTATCTCAAGCGCCATTGTTAAAAAAGAAATATCAGAAATTTTCTGACTTTGCTAAGGTGGATGACATCACAGATCTAATTGGTGATGAGGAAGCAGCAATTATAGAACACAAAACAATACAGGAACAAAGATCAATGGTCTATATAGCCAGCAATAAAGGTTACATAGCTGTTCCACTACCAAAAGAGGCGCAATACACAACCATTCAAGATTTTGAAGTGTCAGATAAAGGAGAGATCTTCTATGTTAGTAATCATCTTAATTTTTTAACGGAGTTGGGTGAAAATTCAGGTATGAGTGGAGCTGTATTGGGGAAATATTTAGATGCTGAAAGTGGATTCGAAAATATAATTGAATTAGAGCTGTCTCTTATACACATCTGACGCTGCCGACGAAGAGGATAGTGTAG
>OJIO01000885.1_pt1 | contig 15708 bp, 9 predicted proteins | sample 1595621 | NCBI WGS metagenome assembly OJIO01 (sample SAMN05416776, study PRJEB24817) | seawater metagenome | isolation source: Sea water | place: Canada:Atlantic | collected 2013-07
ACGAGATTTCTGCCTGTCTCGTGGGCTCGGAGATGTGTATAAGAGACAGCCATCCGGCAGCCCAGAGTGAGCACCGGATTAAATAGATGTCCCCGACAGCATAGTCGCCATAAAAAACGGCGCCCAAGTGTCTGGCGCCGTTGTGAAGGGATCCGTCCTGCTGCGGGTTATTCAGCAGACGAACAGTTGGGCTGGTAGCGGCTGACCTGGGCCAGGTCGAGCAGTTCGCGCAGGGCGACGGCAATCATGGAGAATTCCAGTGCATCGGCGCTTTTTAGCTCCGTCAGCATACTTTGCCAGCGACCCACCATGATGGTCTGCTCTTCTTGCCAGCGTTGCAGTGCCGTCTCCATGGTCTCGTCTGCGGTTTTGCTGGCCAGTATGCCAACGGTGAGTGATCGCTGCTGCCAGTCGAGGTCGTCACGCAGGCTTTCTCTGGCGAGGGCTTCCCAGTGGCTGTTGGTGGGCAAGGTGTTGATTTGCTGCCCTACCCAGTTGAGCGACAGTTGTTCGCCAACATCGAAGTAGGCCGCTGCCACTTCAGCAAAGGGTCGGCCAGTTTCGGTAGCAGCTTCAATGATGCCGAGTGCGGAGTACAGGTTGACGGCACCGACGGTATAGCTGGCAAGGTCTTGCGGCACCCCCTGATCAATCCGGGCCTGGTAGCTACGCTGCCAGCGCTCCAGTGACGAGCCACGCAGGATATCGCCGAGATTGGCGGCGATGTCTTCAACCGCCGGGCCAAAACGCGCTACTTCATTGCTGATCTCGATTGCCGAGCGGCGGTTACGCAGGAACCAGCGGGTGGCTCGCCGTACCAGCCGCATCAGTTCCGACATCATGTCTTCCTGGATATCGGTGCCAATCTGATAATCGAGTTCGTTAATTTGTAACCAATGTTTTTCCAGCGCAAAAATGCCTCTGGCGGCGACGTAGGCGCGGGCAATATCAGCAATACTGGCACCGGTGGATTTATGCAGCCGATGCATAAAGGTGATGCCCATGTAGTTGACCATGTCATTGGCCAGCTGGGTGGCGATAATCTCCTGACGCAAACGATGCTGCCCCAGTTGCTCACCAAAACGTTCATCCAGTGCCTGCGGAAACGCCGTTTTAAGGATGTCGGCGACATACGGATCCGCATGAATTTCCGGGCAATTGAGCTGTTCTTTCAGATCAGCCTTGGTGTAGGAGATCAGCACTGACAGTTCCGGCAGGGTCAGCCCGGAGCCTGAGTTTTTGCGTTCGTTGAGTAACTCGTCGTCGGGGAGAAACTCCAGCGAGCGGTTGAGTTTGCCCTGGCTTTCATAGGCTTTCATCAGGCGGCTGTACTCGTCAAGGCGCGTCATGCAGTCCTTGTAAGCCAGTGAAATGGCCTGGGTCTGACGATAATTGTTACCCAGCACCAGCTGGGCGACCTCGTCGGTCAACCCCATAAAGATGGCATTACGCTGCTTGCGGGTGAGGTCGCCGTTGTCGAGTACCTCGTTGAGCATAATCTTGATATTCACTTCGTGGTCGGAGCAGTCCACACCACCGGCATTATCAATAAAGTCGGTGTAACCGGCACCACCATGTTCGGCAAACTCGATCCGGCCCAACTGGGTCACACCAAGGTTGCCACCTTCGCCGATCACCTTGGCCCGGACTTCATTACCGTTGATTCTCAGACTGTCGTTGGCCTTGTCGCCGACTTCTGAGTGTCGTTCGCTACTGGCTTTGATATAGGTGCCGATGCCGCCGTTCCAGATCAGGTCAACCGGTGCCTTGAGAATGACACTGATCAGATCATTAGGGGCCATACGATCCTGGGTAATGCCGAAGCACTGTTTCATTGGCAATGAAATGGCAATGCTTTTGGCGGAGCGCAAAAAGACACCACCACCCTTTGAAATCAGCTTGCTGTTGTAATCCGACCAGGATGAACGTGGCAACTCAAACAGACGTTTGCGTTCAGCAAAGCTGCTGACAGTATCCGGTGTCGGGTCGATAAAAATATGCAGGTGGTTAAACGCGGCAATCAGACCGATATGTTCCGACTGCAACATGCCGTTACCAAACACATCACCGGCCATATCGCCAATACCCACGACGGTAAAGTCCTTCTCTTGCACGTTGTGGCCACGTTCGCGGAAGTGCCGTTGTACCGAAACCCAGGCACCACGGGCGGTGATGCCCATTTTCTTGTGGTCGTAACCAATGGAACCGCCGGATGCAAACGCATCCCCCATCCAGAAGCCTCGGCTGACTGCAATTTCGTTGGCAATGTCGGAGAAAGTAGCGGTGCCCTTGTCAGCTGCCACCACCAGATACGGATCATCGCCGTCGTGGCGCACGACGTGTTCTGGCGGGTAAGCCTTGCCTTCGACCAGGTTGTCGGTGACATCCAGCAATGCGCTGACAAAGGTTTTGTAGCAGTTGATGCCTTCAGCAATAAAAGCATCCCGACCACCGTCCTTGGGTAACTGCTTGGCCACAAAACCACCTTTGGCCCCCACTGGAACGATAACGGCGTTTTTGACCTGCTGCGCCTTGACCAGCCCCAGCACTTCGGTACGGAAGTCATCAATACGGTCAGACCAACGCAAGCCGCCTCGGGCAACCTTGCCACCACGCAGGTGGACACCTTCAATCCTGGGTGAGTAGACAAAGATTTCGAACATCGGCCTTGGCAACGGCATTTCGCTGATCAGCGCGGGATTCATCTTCAGTGCAATATAGGGTTTTACCAGCCCGTCATCACCCTGTTGAAAAAAGTTGGTGCGCAGGGTCGCCTTGATCAGTTCGCAATAACGCCGGATGGTGCGGTCTTCGTTGAGCTGACGCACATCGTCCAGGCTATCGAGTATCTGCTGTTCAAGGCTGGCAGTATCCGCTTGACGTTGCTCCTCACTGCTGTTGTCCAGGCCAAAGCGGGTATGAAAGAGTTTCACCAGTAACGTACTGACAGGAATATAACTGCACAGGGTCTCGGCAATATAGGACTCGGAGATACCAAAACGAATCTGTTTCATATAGCGGGCATAAGCGCGCAGCAGGGCAATATCTTTCCAGCCCAGCTGGCCACCCAGAACCAGACGATTAAAGGCATCGTTCTCGGAACGGCCTTCCCAGGTGGCCCGAAAAGAGTCCTGAAACAGGGCTTTGACATCGGTAATACTGATGCTGTCAGACAGCGTGTATTGCAGCAAGAAGTTATGAATCCATACCACTTCACCACTCTGGCAGACAATCTCATACGGGTGTTCTCCCAGCACCCGCAAACCGAGGTTTTCCAGCACTGGAATCACGTCAGACAGCGGCAGAATAGAACCACGATGGAACAGTTTGAAGCGCAGGTGATCATTGTCTTCTTCCAGCTCGCGATAAAAACTCATCGCCAGCTGGCCTTGCTCCTGCTTCAGCAAGGATTCCATATGTTGAATGTCGGCGACGGCAGTTCGAGCGCCAAAGCTTTCCCGATACCCGGCCGGAAAGGCGCTGCGATAATCGTGGAATTGGCGGTTGCCCAGTTCTTCACCGACCTGTTCAATCAGGGCATCGTGCAAATCATCCGGCCAGGAACGCACCACCTGGCGGATTTTCTGCGCCACCATGACTTCGTCAAAGCTGTTGTCGCGATCCGGGTCAAGGCGCAAGGTATACTGCGCCCGCGCCAGCACCGATTCGGAAAAATAGGTGGTGGATTCGATATCCAGCGGTTCGAACTCAAGCCGCAATACCCCTTCAATACGCTGGCGTAACTCGGTGTTGTAAATATCACGCGGTACATACACCAGACAGGAGACAAACTTGCTGTAGGTATCGCGACGCAGATAAACCCGAGTCTGACGCCGCTCCTGGATATTCAAAATACTGATGGCGGTTTTATAGAGCTGCTCGACCGACGACTGAAACAGCTCATCACGCGGGTACACTTCCAGAATCCGGTTCAGTTCCTTACCGTTATGACTGACCGGATTAAAATTGGCCTGATCCCGTACCTGTGCCAGTTTGTTACGTACAATCGGGATGTTATTGGGGGTTTCGATATACACCATTGAGGTATACAGACCCATAAAACGCACACCACCGATTACCTCGCCAGCATCGTTGTAGCGCTTGACCACAACATAGTCCGGGTAGGCCGGACGGTGTACCCGGCTGCGGACACCGGATTTCATAAAACTCACCGGGCTGGTGCCGGTGATAAAATCGTGAATATCGGCAGGCAGATCCTGTAATTTCAAGCGTGTACGGTCGGCCTTTTTATGGAACCGGAATGTACCCAGATCCTGTTCGCCGTCACGCACGACAAATTCGTTATCACCTTCCCGCTCAAAGTGAAACTCATCCGAAGCCAGGAAGGTAAAATGATTCCCCCCCAGCCAGCGCATAAAGGCCAGAGCTTCTGCTATTCCTTCCACCTGAACAGTCGCCAGATGCTGGCTGACCTCGTCGGCACGACGGGTAATGGCAGTAAAATCTTCCACACAACAACGCACCTCTTCCAGCACCGAATGCAGCGACTCGGTCAATTGCTGCAACACGTCCTTGTCGGAGTGATGATCGAACTCAATATAAATAATCGCTTCCGGCAACTTGCCCTTGCCCGGTTTACGCCAGTCTGTTTCGGCTTGCAGATGACCATCACGGTCGCGGGTCGCGTGCAGAACACAGTACTGGATGGCATGTAAAGACATCTGACGGGCGTTCAGCTGCATTCGCACCGAATCCACCAGAAATGGAACGTCCTCGCACACCACTTCAACGACGGTGTGTAACGACTGCCAGCCATGGTTTTCATGATCTGGATTAAATACCCGTACTTTCACCTCGTGGGGGTGACGCTGCTGAATAAAATGCCAGCTCGACAGGGTGGCTCCATACACATCCGCTACCGGGCGGGCGAGCAATTCATCAACGGGAGCATTAGCGTAATAGGTGTCCGCAAAACGGCGCAAGATGTTGGCTTGAGCAGGGGTATTGCGGTCAGTAATGATGTTGTGCAGAGCAGTAAGCATGATAGGCGTCCGATCAGATCGTCATGTTTATTCAAGAGTAGCAGTGCTGGCGGTTATTTTCGTGACACGCTGACAAGTTACCACACCATGCCGGAATCAATTCTCCAACGAAAGCTTGAACTTAGTTCATCCGCCCCCATCTGAGCGTCAGTCCAGCCCACTATCGCCGGTGGCAGATGGCTGCTCCGATGGCTTAAAAATGTAACATGACAGGAACATTCCATGACCCAGCAAGAAGGATTTCAACGTCTTCGTACCGCCTTGCAAAGCCGGATTATTGGCCAGCCTCATCTGGTTGATCGTTTACTGATCGCACTGCTCAGCGACGGACACCTGTTAGTTGAAGGCGCTCCCGGGCTGGCCAAAACCAAGGCCATCAATGCGTTGTCCCAGAACATGGAAGGCGATTTCAAACGTATCCAGTTTACCCCCGACTTGCTGCCAGGGGACATCACCGGCACTGAAATCTATCGCCCCGAACACCACAATTTTGAATTCCAGCCCGGGCCGGTTTTCCACAACCTGATTCTGGCGGATGAGATTAACCGGGCACCGGCCAAGGTGCAGAGTGCCTTGCTGGAAGCCATGGCCGAACGTCAGGTGACGGTTGCCGGTGTCACCCGACCCTTACCGCCCCTGTTTCTGGTAATGGCGACCCAAAACCCGATTGAGCAAGAAGGCACCTATCCACTGCCCGAAGCCCAGCTCGACCGCTTTACCATGCATGTCCGTATTGATTACCCTGATGCCGATGCCGAATTAAAAATTCTGCGACTGGCCCGTGGTGAAGCCATCGACAGCACAGCAGAACCGCTGAAAATGCTGACCCAAGAAGATATTTTTGCTGCCCGCCAGCAGGCCCTGGCGTTGCATATGAGCGAAGCAGTAGAGCAGTACATTGTGCAGCTGATTATGGCAAGCCGGGATCCGGGCCGTTATAACACCGAACTGGCCAACTGGATCGAATACGGCGCCAGCCCCCGTGGCACCATTGCACTGGAGCGCTGTGCCCGTAGCCACGCCTGGCTATCCGGTCGTGATTACGTCAGCCCGGACGATGTACAAGCAGTCGTACACGATGTACTGCGTCATCGCCTGCTGCTGAGTTTTGAAGCAGAAGCCAGCGGTAAAACAACCGATCAGGTGATAGACACTCTGCTGTCGCTGGTTCCGGTGCTCTGACAGGCGACCACTCATGAGCTACCCAACCGACCAGACCCTGAACCTGTTCCATCATGGCAGTCAGTTTGATCCTGCACGGCTGACCCGTCTCAGTCAGCTAGCCCGGCGCGTGCCATTACGCAAACAGAAACGGGTACTCAGCACCCGGGCAGGCAACCACTTGTCCAGCGTCAGAGGGCGCGGTCTGGACTATGCTGAAAATCGCCAGTATTTGCCCGGTGATGATATTCGGTCGATGGATTGGCGCGTGACTGCCCGTACCGGCAGCCCTCATATCAAGGTCTACCAGGAAGAAAAAGAACGCCCCGTACTGTTGGTGACCGATTTACGCGCCAGCATGAATTTTGGCAGCCGCCGGACACTCAAGCAGCTATTGGCCGCCGATCTCACCGCATTGCTGGGCTGGGCCACCATTGCCGAAGGCAATCGCCTTGGGGCATTGATATTTAATGACGACCAGGAGCTGGATCTACGTCCGAAGCCTGGCAACAAGCAACAGCTGCAGGTCATTAATGGCCTGGCCACCCTTTACGACAAGCGACCTCCGGGGAGCCGGGAACCAGCGTTGTCAGCCGCATCTTCGCTAACGGCCAGGCAAGACCGTCCGGCCAACAGGCCCTCGTCACAACAGCGCATGACCGACATTTGTCTGCATCTGCGCCGCATCGCCAAACCGGGAACCAGCATCTACTTTATCAGCGACTGGCACGGCATGAATGCCGACGCCGAAGCCCAGCTGTTTGACCTCAGTCGCCACTGCGATCTGACCGCGATGCAGATATACGATCCGCTCGAAGCCCGCTTGCCTGCCAACGGCTGGCTGACGCTCAGCGATGGCCAGCGGCGCGATCTGATCAACAGTTCATCGCAGCAGCAGCAACACGACCATCAGCACCGGTTTGAGCAGCAACAACAACGCTTGCAACAGCACATGATGCGGTTGCGTATGCCACTGCTGACCATTTCAACCGCCGATGATCCGTTACGGGCCTTGCTCTCCGGGCTTGGCCTGACCACGGCAACAGGAGGATAAAATGGCCACCCATCCCGTCCCACACCCTGCCACTGCCGCACCGGCACAACTGCCACTGGCGGATATACATTTACCCGACCCGGTGTCTGGCTGGCCCGCTCTCGGTTGGTGGCTGCTGGGTGTTGCCGTGCTGATGGCGCTGGCTGCGGCATGTTATGTTGGTTATTTGCGCCTCTGGCTGCCCTGGCAACAACGGCGACAAACCCGCGCCTATTGCCAGTCCTTACAAACCCGTTTGCAACAAGCCAGAACAGAATGGCTGCAGCAGCGCCAGACCGACCGTTATCTACTGACTCTGCAAGCGACGTTGAAACTCTGGTGTCAACGCTACGCCCCGCAAGCAACAACCCTGCACGGCGACGACTGGCTGGCATTTTTGCAGCGCTGCTATCCCAACCACGATTTTGATGACAATAGCCGTCGGTTGCTGCAACACGGGCACTACGCACTGCTGGCGGATATCGACGATCAACAGCTGGAAACCTTGCATCAAAGCATGCTCAATTGGCTGGTCGAAGCCACTGTCATACCCACTACACCCACTACACCCACTACACCCACTACACCAACTACACCAGTAATGCCATCATCCAACTCCGTCACAACGGCCCACGTCATTCAGCAACAGGAACCACAATCATGAGCTGGTTCTCACTGACCGCTTTGACGTCACTGCAGTGGTACTGGCCCTGGGCCTTGCTATTGCTGCCATTACCATTACTGGTGCGGCGGTTATTACCCGCCATCAAACCGGAACAATCAGCGCTACGAGTCAGCCAGCTGGATGACTGGACTGGCCAAACGGCCACTGATTCCCGTACCCGTACGGGCTGGTGGAAGATGCTGGCCATCAGTCTGATCTGGTGTTTACTGATCATTGCACTGGCACGACCCTACCAGCTGGGAGAAGCAGTCTCCTTACCGACCAGTGGCCGGGATCTGCTGCTGGCAGTGGATATTTCCGGCAGCATGCAACGGCCGGATATGGTAATTGATGGCCACCAGGTCGATCGTCTAACGGCCGTTAAAAATGTCGTCAATCGTTTTATCGACCAGCGTCAGGGCGACCGTCTGGGGCTGATTCTGTTTGGCTCCAATGCCTATATCCAGACCCCCTTAACCTTTGATCGGGAAACCGTGCGCAAATACCTGCTTGAAGCCCAGATTGGGCTGGCAGGTGACCAAACGGCGATCGGTGATGCCATTGGTCTGGGGATCAAACGCTTGCTCAGCCATCCCGCGAATAGCCGAGTGATGGTGCTGTTAACCGATGGTGCCAATACCGCTGGAGAAATCGAGCCACTCAAGGCGGCAGAACTGGCCGCCGAGAACCAGGTACGTATTTACACCATCGCATTGGGGGCCGACTCCATGATAGTACCGGGCCTGTTTGGCAATCGTCGGGTCAACCCCTCACAAGACCTTGACGAGCCGACACTCACCACTATTGCGCAAAAAACTGGCGGTTCCTTCTTTCGTGCTCGTAATATCGATGAGCTGAACCAGATTTATGGCCTGATCGACCAGCTCGAACCCACCGAGAAAGATCCGGAAATTTTTCGGCCACAGCACAGTCTGTATGATCAGCCACTGGGGCTGGCGCTGGCGTTATCACTGTTACTGGCACTTGCCCGGATAGTGGATTTCACCTGGCTACACAATGCCATTCGTCGTTCAGGCTCACGAGGTAAACAGCAGTTGTGATGGATTCTGACGTAGTGACCGCCTTTCATTTTATTCGCCCCGAGTGGCTCTGGCTGCTATTGCCAGCCGCGCTGTTATTGTGGCAAGCCAGCCGCCGCCGACTGTCATCACAGCAGTGGCAAACCCTGATGGATCCACAATTGTTGGACTATATGGTCGAGCAGCAACCGGCCCAGGGACGACGTCCGGGACTGATCTGGCTGGCGTTGGGCTGGCTGCTGGCGACGCTGGCTGTGGCCGGGCCAACGTGGGAGAAACTGCCTCAGCCGGTGTACAAGAATCAGCAGGTGTTGGTGATACTGCTGGATATGTCGTATTCCATGGCCGCCCAGGATATCAAACCCTCCCGCGCGGAACGGGCGCTACAAAAGATCACCGATATTCTCAACACCCGCCGGGATGGCCAGACCGCACTGATCACTTATGCCGGTGATGCCCATACCGTTACCCCGGTGACCAACGACACTGGCACCATCGCCAATCTGCTGCCCGCCTTGTCGCCGTTTATTATGCCCAGCCCCGGCAGCCGCCCCGACCGCGCCATCGAACTGGCCCAGCAGCTGGTGCAGGACAGCGGTTATAACCACGCCGACCTGTTACTGATTACCGATGGTATCCAGTCGAAAGATGTCAACCGCATCAACCAGGTACTGGATCAGAACCGCTTTCACCTCGGAGTGATTGCAGTTGGCAGCCAGCAAGGCGCACCGATCCCGTTACCCACCGGCGGTTTCCTTCAGGACGGTGATGGCACGATTGTATTGCCCGGCCTCGATACCCGCCCACTGGCCCAACTGCAACAACAACTCGGGGTACCCTGGCATGCCATGACCTTGCTGGATGACGACTGGCAAGCGGTTGTACCGATGACACCCAACTCAGCCACATCCCCTGAGTCAGCCGACAGCGCTGACGCCAGCCGCAGCGACCAGCAGCCGCAGTTTGATCTCTGGCAAGACGAAGGTTTCTGGCTACTGTTGTTGTTGCTACCACTGGCGTTGGCAGGATTTCGCCGTGGTGTGCTGGCCAGTTGGTGGTTACTGCTGTTACTGCCGTTCGGTTTGTTATCGGCACCTCCCGGCTATGCCGATAGTACCGCTGATATCCCGACCACCAGCGCTACCGCCGCAGCCACCAGTATGGGCCTGCAATGGCAAGATTTATGGTCAACGCCGGATCAACAGGGTGCCGAATTACTGCAAACCGACCCTGCCGCTGCCGCCAGCAAATTTGAAGACCCGAGCTGGCGTGGCACGGCGGCTTATCGTGCCGGAGACTATCAGGCAGCAGCCGACGCCTTCGCCAGTGACAGCAGTGCCACTGGCCACTACAACCAGGGTAATGCCTTGGCACAGCAAGGCCGCTATGAAGATGCATTGGCCGCCTACGATAAAGCACTGCAGCAACAACCGGAGATGGAGGATGCACGTAAAAACCGCGATCTGGTCGAGCAAGCACTGAAGCAGCAACAGCAAAACCAACAGCAGAATCAGCAACAGAATCCATCGGATCAATCGGATCAATCGGATCCATCAAAAGACGATGCGTCAGCACCGTCCGGTGGGCAAAATCAGTCTGGCGACAAGCAACAGCAGCCATCCTCCGCTGATGGCAAGCAAGGTCAGAACCCGAGTCAGGATCAGCCACCTGATAATCAACAACAGGGTCAACAACAACAGGGTCAGCAACAACAGGGCCAACAACAAAACCCACAACAGGGACAAGAGTCAGAGCAATCCGCGTCAGATCAACCGGATCAACCACAGCAAGATGCCAGCAACAACCCGCAGGCCAAAGATGGCGATCAATCCGACCCACAAAGCGGCAAAGATTCAGCAAAGGATACCGTTAATGAGGCCAAAGACTCGGCATCCGTGTCCGACGATGCCGCCGACGGCACTCAAGCCCCGCAACGCGCACTTGGTGATATTCCCACTGATAGCCTCCAGCACCTGAGTCCGGAAGAACAAGCCAGCCTGCGCCAATGGCTCAACCGGGTTCCCGACCAGCCGGGCAAGCTGCTGCAGCGCAAGTTTTTATACCAGTATTCCCAGCAATCGAAAGATCAGCCGCCAGAGGACGTTTTATGGTAATTCAGCGAGGATTCCGGCTGCGGATCCGGTTCGGTTCAGCGTTCCAATACCAGACCCCGCCGTTATTCAAAACCACTGCACAGCCGCTACGCGCAGTACTGCTATTACTGGCACTGATGCTGATCAGCCCGCGCTTGCTGGCTGACAGCTTTACCGCCAGCGTCGACCGCAGTCGTTTAGCGGAACAGGAAACCCTGCAATTGACCTTGAGCCATGACCCGCAAATCATTTTTGGTTCACCGGATCTGACGACCATCAAACAGGATTTCGACATTGTGCAAGGGCCAAACCGCATGAACAGCATGCGCTCGGTTAATGGCGACAGTAGCTCACGCACCGAATGGACCATGACACTGGTGCCCAAACGCACGGGGACACTGACCATTCCGGCAATTGAATTCAAGGGCGAACGCAGCCAGCCACTCACTATCCGGGTTGATCCGTTATCCAGCAGCATCAAGGAACAAGACGACAAATACGCCTTTTTTGATATCCAGCTGGATCAACAATCAGAGCGCTATGTACAGGGACAAATTCTCTACACCGAGAAACTCTACTACCGGGTGAACCATCGCGATGCCAATCTCAGCGACCTTGATGTTGAAGACGCCCGCGTCGAAATGCTCGGCGAACCCAAACAATACACCAGTATGCTCAACGGCGAACGGGTCGGCGTTTATGAGCGGCGTTACGTTATTTACCCGGAAAAAGCCGGCAAGCTGGTGATACCCGGTCAACGCTTCCAGGCCGTCGGCATTGTGCAAAACAGCGGCGATCCCTGGGGTGGTAAACGCACCATGATTTCCGCCGTCACGCGGCCGCTCGAACTGGAGATTCTGCCGATTCCTGCCACCTACCCTACTGCTCCCTGGCTACCCGCGCATCAGCTCAGCCTGACAGAACAGTTCAGTGCCGACCCGGAGCAATGGCAGGTTGGAGAACCGATTACGCGAACGCTGACTATCAATACAGAAAGGATGTCGGCCAGTCAGATCGTCTTGCCGGATTTGCCGCAACCCACCGGCCTGAAGCAGTATCCAGATCAGTCGGAGTACCATGATGACGTCAGTGATAACGGCATCAGCGGCCAGTTTCAACAAGCCGTAGCCATGGTGCCAACCGTGGCTGGCAAGGTAATCCTGCCCGAAGTGCGCATTCCATGGTGGAACACCCAAAGTAATCAACTGCAATACGCTACCCTGCCAGCACGCACGCTGACAGTATTACCGAATCCGGCTCATACCAGCACTAACCCGCCAACCGGTGGCAACACGCTTGCAGCCGCCGGGGCCAACTACCCGCAGACGGCATCCGCTCAAGCCCAGTCAGGCCAACCAGTAGCGAACAGCACAGATGGCATGGCGGCCAGCCATCGGGAAAGTATTCATGGTATCAATACAATAGGGCTGATTGGCTGGATTCTCGCGCTGATTCTGCTGTGTACCAACCTGCTGACACTGTACTGGTGGAGGCGCCGTAATCGTCGACCGTCAGCACCGACCAGCGGTCATACAGCTGGTGGCCTGGGCAGCTGGTCCAGTCTGACAACCGCATGCAACCAGGGTAACACCCGTGCAATCCGTACCGCCCTGTTGGCCTGGCTCCACCACGAGATGGCAGATACCCGGATACAGCGACTCGATCAGCTGGCGGAACACGCCCATGATCCGCAGCTGGCGACACTACTGCAACAGCTGGATGCCAGCCTTTACGCCCCCGTAGCGGATAATGCGAGGTTCGATGGCAAACAGTTGCATACCCGACTGGATAATTGGCGCAAGCAACAGGGTATGCAGGGAAAAGCGCCTGATCACGGCCTGAACGACAGCCTTTATCCAGCCTGAGACCATAACACCCGCGCTGCGATGGCTTGCTGAGCGGGAGACAAGGGTACTGAAAAAGGGGCTTGCCCAAACAGGCCACGCCAGAACCAGCCGTCGTCCAGCGAGTCGCGGCATTGTTGCAACTGACTGGTGTAACGACGGGCGCGCTGGTCAACCTTGCGGGCGATATCCAATAACCATTTTTTATGCTGATAGCTGCCTTTCAAGTAACCACCAGCGCCTTCGTGATAAGCCAGATACAGGCGATAGGCATCGTTGGGGCGAATATGCGCACGCTTGACACTGTTGAGGTTGTACCAGCCAACAAAATCGACGGCGTCTTCAAAATCATCCCGATCGGCACTCCAGCGGCCGGTTTTTTGCTGGTATTCACGCCAGGTGGTATCCAGAGCCTGGGCATAACCATAGGCCGTGGATGGCCGACCACCGGGAATAATCCAGAAGTACCATTTGCGCGGTGGCCGGTTATCGCCGATGAAGCGGGATTCCTGATGAATAAACGCCATGGTGACCGGAATGGGAATGCCATAATGATCTTCCACTGCTTTTGATGCGGAATACCAGTCGTACTGTTCATCAAAGATGGCGCAGACGTCGTTGATATTTTTTGGCTGTGGTGTGGAGCAGGCGGAAAGCAACGCCGCGAGTAACACCGGCAGTAAAAACGCGTTGATGCGTTTACCAACACGACCCGCCATGGCCAACTTGTGTACGAGTACTGCTTGCGATGTCTGTGGTGCTTGTATTCGTGCCTGTATGAGTGCGTATCCTGGTCGCTTCACATCCCTGCCCCCTGTTAACCAATATCAGCGTACCCATCTTACCCATCATTGACTCAAGCAGACATCATTCACATCATTCGGCCCCAAGGGGCCTCCTACCATGTATATCAGCATGTATATCAGCATGTATATCAGACATGAATACCATGTTCTTCCAGTACGGCCAGTAACCGGGTCTCATCCCAGACGCTGACCCCAAGCTGAGTCGCCTTGGCCAGTTTTGAGCCTGCTTTTTCACCCGCTACCAGAAAGTCGGTTTTGGCCGAAACACTGCCGGTCACCTTGGCACCCAGGGTTTGTAAATGGGCTTTGGCTTCATCACGGGACAACGCCGTCAACGTACCGGTAATCACGGCCGTTTGCCCGGCCAGTGGCAAGTCTTCGGCAGCCGCTCTGACCGGCTCCCCTTCGGGCCAGACCACTCCGGCGTTTTTGAGTTGCTCGATCACGGTACGGTTGTGGGCTTCAGCAAAAAAGTTGACGACATGACTGGCAACAACGCTGCCCACATCGGCAACGTCCAGTAATTGCTCAATACTGGCATCCATAATCCGCTGCAAAAAACCGAAATGATCCGCCAGACTCTGGGCAGTCACTACGCCGACTTCGCGAATACCCAGCGCATACAAAAAACGGCCCAGTGTGGTCTGTTTGGCCTTGTTGAGTGCCGCCAGTACGTTGGTTGCCGATTTTTCCCCCATACGCTCCAAACCGGACAACTGCTCCAGCGTCAGGTGAAACAGGTCATCGACGGAATCAATCAGATCGGCCGCCACCAGCTGTTCAATCAGTTTATCGCCCAGGCCTTCAACATCCAGCGCCTTGCGCGAGGCAAAGTGCTTGATCGCTTCCTTGCGTTGCGCGGCACACACCAGGCCACCGGTACAACGGGCCACGGCTTCACCTTCCACCTTTTCAATCAGCGAGTCACACACCGGGCAGCTGTCCGGTATCAGAATGGCATCGGTGTGTTCCGGCCGTTGCTCCAGTACCACGGAGACCACCTGGGGAATCACGTCACCCGCCCGGCGCACAATCACAGTATCGCCAATACGCACACCCAGGCGCGCCACTTCATCCATATTATGCAGCGTGGCATTGCTGACGGTCACTCCGGCCACATGCACGGGTTCCAGTCGTGCCACCGGGGTTACTGCGCCGGTACGACCAACCTGGAAGTCGACCCCGAGCAAGCGTGTCATCTGCTCCACCGCCGGAAATTTATAGGCAATCGCCCAACGTGGCGCGCGGGCGACAAATCCCAGCTGTTGCTGCAATGCCAGCGCATTCACCTTGAACACTGAACCATCAATTTCGTAGCCCAGCTGGTGGCGCTTTTCTCCTAACAGCCGATAGCAATCGAGCGCCTGCTCCAGACCATTCGCAGTGCGGGTTTCCGGGTTAATGCGGATACCCCAACCCTGAATCTGATCCAGAATCCCGCGATGTGTCGTTGCCAGCCCAAATTCATCCGACACGATGCCGATGCTGTAAGCACAGAATTCCAGCGGCCGTTTGGCGGTAATACGAGCGTCAAGCTGACGTAGTGAGCCAGCCGCCGCATTACGCGGGTTGGCAAACACTTTTTCGTCCGCAGCCCTGGCTTTGGCGTTGTAGGCCTCGAACCCGGCTTTGGGCATGTACACTTCACCACGCACTTCAATACGTCGCGGCCAGGCGTCACCCTGGAGGCGTAAGGGTACGTTGTTGATGGTACGTACGTTACGGGTGATGTCTTCGCCGGTCTGGCCATCACCTCGGGTTGCTGCCCGTACCAGCTTGCCCTGCTCATAAAGCAAACTGACGGCCAGGCCATCCAGTTTCGGTTCGCAAACCAGTTCAATCTCGTCCGTCGTTTTCAGGCGATCGCGGATACGCTGATAAAACGCAGCAAACTCTTCCGCGTTCATGGCGTTATCCAACGACAACATGGGTAGTTCATGTTGAACCTGATCAAACGCCGCCAGTGGCTCTGCCCCTACTCGCTGGGTTGGAGAGTCGGCAGTTATCCATAGAGGATCTGTCTCTTATACACATCTCCGAGCCCACGAGACAGGCAGAAATCTC
>OJIO01000887.1_pt1 | contig 15692 bp, 15 predicted proteins | sample 1595621 | NCBI WGS metagenome assembly OJIO01 (sample SAMN05416776, study PRJEB24817) | seawater metagenome | isolation source: Sea water | place: Canada:Atlantic | collected 2013-07
CCCGTGGCAACGTTGGGAAGTTCACGCCTTTTTCGATTGTCGCCTGATCAGCATCTTTCGGCACCGGATTGATGCAGACTTCTGCCGGTGGTAGCGGTACGTTCGGGCGGCTGTATCTGTACCTCAAATCAGCCGTCACGCAGGCTATTATTCGGACTGTCATTTTTGGCAGGCCGCTGAAAATAGTGGCAGTCGATTGGCTCGTTTCAGCGATTGCCTGGTTCTGTCTGGTCATTTTTTTTTGTGAAGCGTTTTGTGTCTCTTGGTGGCTAGCTGCCAAGCTGCTGATTTTATTAATTATTTTTTTGCTGTAAATTTTAAATATTCCTGTACGGGAATATTGGCCTCGCTGTTGCTATCTCTAGGAGCCTGTCGGACTTGGGCGTTCGTTGCGAGTGCAAGACTGGTTGGCGCGATGTTTACGCGAATGTGAGGCGAATAGTGATTCTGTTTACCAAGAATTTGCGTAAAAAGAGCCAAATCCAGCTTTTCCGCAGTAGAGCAGACCTGAGCTAGACAGGCTCCTAGCTATCGACACACAACAAGATACACAACAAGAAGTGAGGCTGAGCATGGCGAGAATCATCGTATTGGGCGCAGGCACTGGCGGTATGGCCGGTGCGTATGAAATTCGTGAGCTGTTGGGCAAGGGTCATCAGGTGACGGTGATTAATGAGCGGGAAGATTTCCAGTTTGTGCCGTCCAATCCCTGGATTGCTGTGCGCTGGCGCGAACGTCCTGAAATCAGTTTTCCGATTCGTCCTTATCTGGAAAAGAAGGGCATCGAGTTTATTGCGTCGTCGGTGACGGCGATCGAGCCGGATAAGAATAGCCTGACGTTGAAGGATGGTTCGCAGCAGTCTTACGATTATCTGGTGATTTGCACCGGGCCAAAGCTTAATTTTGCGGCTATCGAAGGTGCCGGGCCTCACGGTGGTTTTACCCAGTCGGTTTGTACGCTGGATCATTCGGAAGCCTGTCGTGACGACGTTGATCAACTGATAGATGAGCCAGGGCCGGTAGTGGTTGGAGCCATGCCGGGGGCTTCGTGTTTTGGCCCGGCGTATGAGTATGCTTTTATTCTGGAGACTGAATTACGCAAGCGTAAGGTTCGTGACCGGGTGCCGATGACGTATATTTCCAGCGAGCCTTATATCGGCCATTTGGGTCTGGGTGGGGTGGGCGATTCCAAGTCGATGCTGGAAAGCGAGTTGCGTAACCGCCATATCAAGTGGATTACCAATGCCAGCGTGACGCGGGTGGAAGCGGGCATGATGTATGTGGATGAGCTGAATGACGATGGTTCTCTGAAGCAGCAGCATGAGGTGCCGTTCAAACATTCGATGATGTTGCCGTCGTTTGTTGGTGTTGATCCGGTGGCTGCGGTCGAGGGGCTGGTGAATCCGAAAGGTTTTGTGATTATTGATGAGTTCCAGCGTAATCCGACTTGGAAGAATATCTTTGCGGCGGGTGTCTGTGTGGCTATTCCACCGGTGGAGGTGACGCCAGTGCCTACCGGTACGCCAAAAACCGGTTATATGATTGAGTCGATGATGACGGCGATCGCTCACAATTTGCATGCCGATTTGGAAGGCGGTGTTGCGGATGCAAAGGGTACTTGGGCGGCGATTTGTCTGGCCGATATGGGGGATACGGGGGCGGCGTTTGTGGCGATTCCGCAGATTCCACCGCGTAATGTGACCTGGTTTAAGCAGGGTAAATGGGTGCATCTGGCCAAGGTGGCGTTTGAAAAGTACTTTATTCGTAAAATGAAAACCGGCTCCAGTGAGCCTGTGTTCGAGAAGTACACGCTCAAGGCGCTGGGGATTAACCGTCTGAAAGATGACTGATGCCTATTTTCAGACAATGCGCATTAAGCGCAGGGTCTCGCTCCCTATCAAATAGCCGTCGTGGTGAGTCGTTGAGTTGTGGTGATTTAGTCGCGGTGATTTAAAAGGTAGCGGCTATTGGCATCCTGCGAGCAGGGGGGCGAATGATGGTTTTTGGGCCAGGTAAGGCTATCTAAGGCTATCTAAGGCTATCTAACTAAGTTCACCCAAGGCTAAGTCCACCTAAGGCTAAGGCTATCAACAATGCTAATGCTGATAGCCTTTATTTTTTAACGGCTGTTTTATTCTTCGCCAAACAGTGAGCAGTCGATGTAGTCGCAGAGGCAGTGAATCACCAACAAGTGGACTTCCTGTATGCGGGCAGTCACTGTCGATGGCACGCGGATTTCAACATCGTCTGTGGTCAGCAGCGAGGCCATATCGCCGCCGTCTTTTCCTGATAGGGCAATGACGGTCATTTCCCGTTCATGGGCTGCTTGAATAGCCTGCACTACGTTGGCCGAGTTACCACTGGTGGATATCGCCAGCAGAATATCGCCCTTGTTGCCCAGTGCCCGGATCTGCTTGGAAAAGATTTCGTTGTAGCTGTAGTCGTTGGCAATCGACGTCATGGTGGATGAGTCGGTGGTCAGAGCGAACGCGGGCAGCCCTGGACGTTCGCGTTCAAAACGGTTGAGCAGCTCGGAGGAAAAATGCTGGGCATCTCCGGCTGATCCACCGTTGCCGCAGCTGAGAATCTTGTTGCCACCGAGAATGGCATTCACCATCGTCTGACCGCCTCGTTCGATAAAGGGGGGCAGTTGCTCAGCGGCGAGCGCCTTGGTTTCAATACTGTTGCCAAAATGGCTGATGATGCGATCTTGCACGGTGGTTCTCCGTCATCAGAAGCCGACAATGGTAATGCATCAATCGGGATAAGACCAAGGCTCGAGGGTGAATTGATTATCAAATACAGCAAGATTCAGAAGGCGTTTTGTATCCAGTCGAATGTTACCGGGTCGCCACAGCCGGACAACACATCAAAACGGCAGTCTGGTAACGGTTGGGCATACTGCTGTTGCAGGTAGTGTTCGGCGGCCAGGCGCAGTTTCTGTTGTTTGCTGACGGTTACCGTTTCTGCCCCGGAGCCATAAGAATTCCGTTTGCGATAACGCACTTCGATAAATACCAGTACGTTGTTGTGGCGAAAGATCAGGTCAATTTCGCCGCGGCGAGTGTAATAATTACGGGCTTCAAATTCTAGCCCGTGTCCCCGTAAAAACTGTTCAGCCGCTGCTTCTATTTGCTGGCCCATGGCGCGGCGGGAAACCTGGTGAATGGCCATTGGAAGACTGCTACTGCTGACTCAGCAGTGCCGGGCGGCCAGAGCGGAAAATGGCGCATTCACTTTGCCGATGGATGCGGCGCTGGGCATCCAGTTGGATGCTCCCGGTCTCTCCATCAAGGCGGTTGTCCGGGAAGGCTTGCAGTTGCGGCAGGCGTGGTAACAGGCGATAGGCATCAACCCCCAGCGCATACAGGCGCAGATACGGCCCCTGGCCGCTGTCACTGTTTTTTTCTACCTGGTTGTAAAGCTGACCACCTTCCAATACCCAGGGCAGGTCGCAAAACCGGATGCCGTTCAGGTCGCGATCATGGTTGGGGTCGGGTTGGCCGCTGTAAACGTGTGAGGTGGCGTAAACGGGCAGATCACCAGCGAAGTTGAATGCCAGTGTTGGTTTGATCTGGCGCGCTTGCTGTGGCTGGGCAACGAGGAATACCCAGTCGACATCCTGACGGCGACGGGGTTCAAATTCGGTTGATTGACGTAATAACTGGCGCATTAGCCGATTGCGGCTAGCGCTGTCGTCGACGTTCAGCAGTGCCTTGATATCCGGGTTGTAATCGCTCTGGCTGGTGTAAAAACGGGTCTCGCCCAGTTCGCCGCCCAGTGCCAGCCAGTGATCCCGGAAAGCGGTAAAAATTCGCTCGCCCCAGGGGCCTTCAGGAATCATCACCAGTGCCCGGCGATGACCATCTGCCCAGGCTTGCTCGGCCACCTGAATAGCTTCATCTTCCGGGGCCAGGCCAAATTGATACAGATTAGCCGGTGTGCTGGCTTCGTTGTTGGGGCTTGGGTCACCATAGTTCAGCGCCAGTGTGGGAATCGCCAGTTCGGGGCGCTGTGCCAGCGTCACGACTTCTTGCTTGCTGACTGGCCCGACAATCCATTGAGCACCGGTCATTAGCGCTTCGGCGTATCCCTGATCGACCGATTCTGCCCCTTGGCTGTCGAGCATGGTGAGTTCTGGGGTCGCTTGTCCTTTTTCCAGCGCCTGATAGTAGGCGGCCAGAAATCCGTCCCGAATTGCCTGCCCGGAAGCTGCCAATGGACCAGACAATGGCAACATGAGGGCAACACGTTCCGGGCGTTGGGCGGCAAGTGTCGACAGGTACGCCAGACTGCCCGGCAATTGGCGAGCAGCCGGGTGCAGCGGGTTACGGCTGCGCCATTGTTCCAATGCTGCGATTTGATCATCAAGGCTGAGGCCGGAATGTCGGGTCAGTATCGCCAGCTCCAGCCATTGTCCCAGTTCCGTGCCGGTATTTTGAGCACTCTTGTCATTCAGCTCTTCTTCCGACATGGCCATCAACTGGTTCCAGATGGCTTCATGGTTACTGTTGGCCAGCGTGCCTTGCAGTACCGGGGCAATAAATACCCGTTCTCGCACTGCCGCGTAATGTTCTCCGCGCTGACCATACCAGGTGGCGCGCAGTAAACTGATGCGAGCGTCTTGAGAGGGCGTTGCCTGGTCTCGCAAGGACTGCAGTCGTTCAAGAGAATATTCGGCGCTGTCGGGTTGTTCGGACTTCAGCGCCAGCACGGTGGCGACCAGCAGCTGATCAATACGCTCGCTATTACTCAGCTTGCGTTGCTCCAGCTGTTGCAAATACTGGCTGGCGTTGCCAAACTCGCCCCTTTCAATCGCTGAACCCGCGCGTTGCAGCAGCTCGGCATTACTGACCTGAACAGGCTGAACGGCCTTTTCTGAGGTGTGTGGAGGAGCAGTAGCGCACCCGGCAATACCTAACAGCATCACCGCTGTTGCGGTCGCCAAGAATTTCCATACCCCAGGTGTATTTCCCCGCATGAGCTCTCTTCCCGATTCTGTTAGCGCCACGCTGTACGTCGTGGCAACGCCAATAGGCAACCTGGCTGACCTGACCGAACGGGCCCGTCAGGTGCTGGGTGCCGTGAATTTAATTGCCTGCGAGGATACCAGACATACCCAGAGATTGCTCCAGCACCTGGGCCTGCGCAAGCCCATGTTATCGGTACACGATCACAATGAACGTGACCGTATTCAGCAGGTGATGGATCACCTGGATCAGGGCCGTGATATCGCCCTGGTATCCGATGCCGGTACGCCATTGATTTCTGATCCCGGTTATCCACTGGTACAGGCGCTGCGTCAGGCTGGCCACAAGGTGGTGCCGATTCCGGGTGCCAGTGCCATGATTACGGCGTTGTCGGCGGCCGGTTTGCCGACAGACCGGTTTACCTTTGAAGGGTTTTTGCCGCATAAAAGCAGTGGCCGTAAAGAGCGTCTGCGCGCCATTGCCCAAGACACCTGCACCCTAGTGTTTTATGAAGCCAAACACCGGATTCTCAATACCCTTGAAGATATGTCCGACGTGCTCGGTGATCAACGAGAAGCCGTGGTGGCGCGGGAGCTGACCAAAACCTTCGAGAGTTTTTATCGGGGCACTTTGATGGAGATTCACGCCCAGCTGTCCAGCCATGATGACCATCAAAAAGGTGAGTTTGTGGTGATGGTGACGGGGAATCCAGCGCCTGCACCGGCTTCTGAAATCGATACCGAACGGCTGTTCAAATTGTTGCTGGCGGAGCTGCCACCAAAAAAAGCAGCGGCGATCATTGCTGAACTGACCGGCGAAAATAAAAAAGAGCTGTATCAAAAAGCGCTTGATTGGAAGGATGCCTAGCCGCTCCTCGCTCTGTTCCAGGTCAGTTCCAGGTCAGCAGCTTGTCCGGGCCAGGGTTTGTTGCCTGTGCAGCGACTAGCAGCGACTAGCTGGTGCGTTACATGACATTTTTATGATAGTCTCCGCGCTGGAGTCGGCCAGACAGTCGTCGCTTGTGTGTTTCGGCATACAGGGGGAGGAAAGTCCGGGCTTCAAAGGGCAGGGTGCCAGGTAACGCCTGGGAGGCGTGAGCCTACGACCAGTGCAGCAGAGAGCAAACCGCCGATGGCCCCTTTTTCTTGTAAAAAGGTGGATCAGGTAAGGGTGAAAGGGTGCGGTAAGAGCGCACCGCGCGTCTGGCAACAGTTCGTGGCACGGTAAACTCCACCCGAAGCAAGACCAAATAGGTTCCCTACAGGCGCGGCCCGCGCTGGGAACGGGTAGGTCGCTTGAGCCAGTGAGCAATTGCTGGCCTAGATGAATGATTGTCCAAGACAGAACCCGGCTTATCGGCCGACTCCGGTTATTTAAAAACCCTCACTGGCTGTGCCAGTGAGGGTTTTTTTATGCTTCTTCTACCGGTTGACAGACGTCACTGGTTAACAGCGGCAGGTTGTCAAACAGTTCCTTGATGCCTTCAGACCAGGCTATTTGCACTTGATGGAACATCTCGTCGTCTTCCTGAAGACGGATCAGCCCTGGATTTTTCATGCCGCCCGTATGGTAGCAAACCAGATCCAGTGGCATCCCCACAGACAGATTGCTGCGCAGAGTTGAGTCCATCGAGATCAGACTGCAAAGCATGGCGCGATCAAGCGGTGTATTGAAGTTAATAATACGATCCAGTATCGGTTTGCCGTATTTGCTTTCGCCCACCTGAAAATAGGGGGTGTCTTCTCCGGCTTCAATAAAATTGCCTTGCGAATAGACGTTAAACAAGCGGTGCGGTTCGCCCTTGATCTGCCCACTCACCAGCATGCTGCAGCTGAAATCGACACCTTGGGACTGCCCCTGATCGCGCTTGATCACTTCTCTTATGGTTTTGCCCACCAGCTCGGCGACATCAAACATGGTCGGCACATTCAGTGCGTGGCGTTCGGCGTTGCGTATGGTGGTTTGCAACAGCGTAATGACACTTTGGGTGGTGGCCAGATTGCCAGCACTTTGCAGGAAAATAACCCGCTCTCCCGGTACTTCGAGAACATGCAGTTTGCGGAAGCTGGCGATATGGTCAACACCGGCATTGGTGCGGGAGTCGGATGTTAAAACCAGTCCGTTCTCGACTTTCAGTGCGACGCAGTAGGTCATGGTGCATGCTTCCTGTAAAAAGGCGATCTCTGCTGTACGCATACCCTTTGTGCACAGCGAGCGCCTGGTAAGATTGGCAGCCATTGTAATCGGCGAATATGTCGGGTCAATCACACAAGTGAACAGATTTACGGAATGCTGCTCACCGTCCTGAAACAGGTGGACTCGTCTTGGCGGCAAGCAAGTTCAGTGAGTTATCTTGCTTGTAACAAAGGCAATCAAGGTGCCCCGTTACACTCGGCATATTGGGTTCGGAGTTCGGTGCGATTGGTAAGTTAATCGTGGAGCGCCTTATTGCAAGCGTTATGCACCTTAAAGCCAAGTGTATCGATGGTAGATAATACCTACACGAAAAGCAGATCGACGCCTACATCCCAGACAACCAGTTCCGAAGCCATGATCCCAAGTTTGCTCATCAAAAAGAGAAATACGGCAAACTCTACCGAGCTACACCGACTGGATGAAACATCGAGTCGACAGCCCCCACGGCAAACAAATCTACAGCCACCGGATGTCCGTTGTCGAACCGGTCTTCGGCAACATCGGCACCAACAAAAGACTGAACCGCTTCAGCCTGAGAGGAAAAATCAAAGTACAGGGACAATGGCAACTGTATTGCCTGGTGCATAATGTAGAAAAACTGGCGAAATATGGGCATCTAAGCCCGTAAAACAGAATTAATACAGCCTTAGAACAGGCAAGGAAAGCGATATGGTATTTGGCTTATAGACGACCAAAGGCTGAAAACACAGAATAAACAAATGGTGGCCGATAAAAACCGGCAATCGAAAATAAATAACAAAGCACGAGCGGTTGGCGGGAAAAACGGGTTAGAAACAGGTTTTTCTACAGACTCGTTAGTCGCCGGCCCTGAATCAAATGCAAAAGGAGAGTGTATGTCCAGTTCAAACATAAATAGCGTGTTTGCAGTTCTATCGGTCAGGAATCAAGACGAGGCAGTCAGGTGGTATGCCAATCTGCTCGGCCGGAACGCGATATGATCCCAGTGGAAGGCGTAGCGGAGTGGCAACTTGCCGATAGCGCCTGGCTTCAGGTAACCGTTGATTCTGAGAGAGCAGGTACTTCAACGGCCATAGTCGGTGTAAACGACATCGAGGCCCAATGCAGAACGTGCGCCGAGGCGAACGTGCCGTACTGCGAGGTGGTAGAGTATCCGGGCATCATTAAAATGATCGAAGTTATCGATCCCGACGGGAATAAGGTTGCGTTCGTCCAGGACATCTCGAGCGCCAGCCGATGGAACCGTTGTGTTTGAAAACTATCCATAGGGCTAACAAACGCAGGCACGGCGACAGCTTTTCCGTTGCGGCTTCGCCTCCACTACAAAGCTGCGCGTGCTGCGGGCATTAGATTTTTCGCAGGAATCCTGAATGAAACATTGGACAGAGCCCAACGGGATATTCCTGATTCAAATTCCAACAGAGTGGCAATACTACAACCCTGTTGTGGAAGGCGAAGAGGAAAAGTCCCCATACAGCTTTCAGCCCTATGAAAACGCTAACGGGTGTTTTCAGATTAGCTGTTATCCACTAGAGGAAATAGCACCTAAACTTGCAGATAAGTATCCGAGTGGTGTGCCAGAGCTTAGATGGCAACCTTCTAGGATGGATGATTCAGAGTTCTGTGTTCACATGTTTTATGGGGCTTCAGCAGATCAGGCTTTAATCGGTAAATATATCCATGATGCAAGTCTCGATAACGATGAACAAATAAATGAAGAGCTCCGCTTATGTTGAAAAAATTCTAAAATCTGTGGTTATTGTCCCTCCTGGAGACCGAAAGTTTGCCTCTGATATGGAAAAGTTTGATCGATTCCAAGGATCGTTGGCTGCATCGTACGACCTTCTGGATAACGCCATAGAATCAGATTCGTTTGTGGAAGTGATTGCCGTTTCTGCTAATCAGATTGATGCATTTCTGAGGTTGAGCATAGTCATCGCCATCCAACTGAAGAATCAGACGGACGAGATCCCAATAAAATATCTTTTTCAAGCAGAAGATGAGCGAGGATTGATGGAGCGAAAAATATATGATAATGCTCTTAAGTATAATGTAATTAAAGACAATGACCACGAAGAGCTGAATTCCTTGTATGAGTTAAGAAATCGCGTAATACACAGGTATATCATATCTAATATAAAGACCCGAGACTTGCCTAGGATTGCACTCAGATATGTTGAGGCGTTTGAGAAAGTGCGTTTAATACTACGAGATCTTGAGAATAAACAAAAGGATTGCCAGTATGGCGTTTACGGGAAGAAATTTATGAAATTTTCCGAGCCTTATGATGAGGCAATAAAACGTTTATTTGCTGATGTTAACGATAAGCACCTTATTCGTAAATTCGTGAGGAAGGTCACGAATGATTGAATCTAACAAATGCAGGCAAGGGACGCTCCTGACGTCGCGCCCCTGCTGCTGGCGTTCAGGCTGTAGAAAAACCTCCCAAACTTTGTAAAGATGGAGTTTTCTCCAAAGGAGTGACGGATCGGTGGTTTGCAACCCAGTTGTCCAAATAGCTGCGTTGAAGCAGTCTGTTTATTGAACTCAATCTCCTGCAATTTTCCAGGGTTCAACGAAACGGTTCCGATGACTTCCCAGTTTCGAATATCGCCAGATCAGCCCCCGGGTTCAGACTCTTTGTTCGTTTATAAACCGCTTCACGTTTGGCTAACAGCTCTGTATCGAAAGTGAGCGATTGTCAGACTTTTGATGACCTTTAAAAAACAGCTGGGTAAACTTACGCAAAACTTATACAAACTGCTGCTGTTGAGGAATATTCATGTCATCCAATCAACCACCGTTCGGGGTGCTGCTGGTCAATCTGGGGACACCGGAGGCGCCGACCGCCAGTGCGGTGCGCAAGTATCTGGCGGAATTTTTGTGGGACCCTCGTGTGGTGGATGTTGCGCGGCCATTGTGGTGGCTGATTTTACATGGCGTGATTTTACGTATTCGTCCTGCTCGGGTAGCCAAGGCCTATGCGTCGGTTTGGCGTGACGATGGTTCACCGTTGATGCATTTTTCGCTGTTACAGCAGCAAGCCTTAAAAAAGGCACTGAGCCAGCAGTATGACTGTGAGATTCCGGTTGCTCTTGCCATGACGTATGGCCAGCCGGATATGGAACAGGCAGGCAGAAGCCTGCGTCAGAGTGGCGTTAGCAATATGCTGGTACTGCCTTTGTATCCTCAGTATTCCGCTTCTACAACGGCGGCTGTGTTTGATCGGCTGGCTAAAGGGTTAAAAGCCTGCCCACATCTGCCCGGTATGCGCTGGATCAACAGTTACTATAACCATCCTTTGTATATCCAGGCGCTGGCTCAGTCGGTGCGGGATTATTGGCAGGCCCATGGCCGTGGTGATCGTTTGATGATGTCGTTTCATGGGATTCCGCAACGGTATGAAGATAACGGTGATCCTTATCCGGCACAGTGTCGGGAGACGGCGCACTTGTTGGCTGCTGAACTGCGTTTGCAACCAGAGCAGTGGATCTGTTCCTTTCAGTCGCGCTTTGGTCGGGAAGAGTGGGTCAAGCCTTATACCGACCATACGCTCAAAGCGTGGGGGGCAGAAAAGGCCGGGCGGGTGGATATTATCAGCCCGGCGTTTGCCGTTGATTGTCTGGAAACCCTGGAAGAACTGGATGTTGAAAATCGCCACTTGTATCTCGAAGCGGGTGGTCGCGAGTACCACTACATTCCTTGCCTCAATGACCGTGAGGATCATATCCGCATGATGGTGGAACTGGTTATGGCCAACACAGCAGGGTGGCTTAAACCGAATGATAACTGATGTTTTGCAAGCAAAACTCAGCCCGGTTGAAGGACAGTTGGCGTGCAGATTCTGTGTTATCAGGACTGTTATAGGGCTTTTTATCGCCATTGTGGGCCTTTGTGACAGCCGGTAAATTGTCATAAAAACTTCTTTGACTTTGTTATGACTGCTCAATAATCTGCGTGATTGTAGACCCGGCGGGGAAGCTGGTTTATCGCCTCCAAATGATGTTGTGATTTGAATTGTTTGCGGGTGTAGGACGAACAAATCACAACCTCGTTGGCTGGAATCTGAGTATGAATATTTATGTGGGCAATTTGCCTTACTCCGCAACCAAAGAAGATTTGTCTGAGTTGTTTTCCGGGTTCGGAGCAGTAGGGCGAGCGACGGTGGTTATGGATCGTGAAACCAACCGCTCCAAAGGGTTTGGTTTTGTCGAAATGGCGGATGATGCAGCCGCAACGGCCGCCATCGAAGCGTTGAATAATACCGATCTCCATGGCCGGGCGTTACGTGTTAACGAAGCCAAGCCGCGTGAAGATCGCCCACGTACACCACGAGGCCCCCGCTGATCTGACTCGACCGCAGAGCGCCACGGACTTTTTGGCTGCTGGCGCTTTGTTTCTCTCTCGATCGTTTGTGGTGAGGTCTGCCTGATTGCTGTGAAAACCTGATCCAGAACCAGTATTTCTTCATTCGCCAGACATTGCGGAATTATTCTTCTGCCTATCTACTGGCTCTGCGCTTAGTATATTCCTCAGTTGTGGAACTCAGAGCCAGTCGCTATGTCCAGTCCGACACCCGCATCACCCTCCCGGCCAGGCCGTCCGAAAGGAAAAGGCGCAAACACTGGCGAGGATACCACCAGTAATCGTCAACACTTACTGAATGCCGCGCGCGACTGCTTTGTCAGTCAGCCATACCGTCAGGTATCGGTACGCCAGATTGCCTGTTGTGCGGGGGTTGATGCCGGGCTGATCCGCTATTATTTCAGTAGCAAGGCGGGGTTATTGGAAGCCATGTTGCGGGAAACGGTAGAGCCTGCTTTACAAGGCTTTCGCGAAGCTGCACAAATCCGCAATGACGATGATATTGATACCCTGATCGGACTTTATTACCACTCTGTGATTGCCCCGAACCCGGCACTGCCGCGATTGGTGATGCGTTTACTGAGTGATCCTGATGACAGTGAACCGTTCCGTATTATGCAATCGATTCTGGGTGATGTGATTGCGCTTTCCAGGCACTGGGTACAATCTGCTCTGGCGGAGAGCGGACGATTGCAACAGGGGGTTGATCCGGAACTGGCGCGGCTGTCATTTTTTAGTTTGACTATATTCCCTCTGATCGCACCACCGATCGTGATGGAGCAATTCGGTTTTAGCCCAACACCGGAAAGACTGCAAAAGCTGGCGGTGCATAACAGCCAGCTGCTGCACCATGGTTTGCTCAAGACGGCGGGAGCTGATACCCCGAGTGCATCAGCAACGACAGCCACTACAGCAACGACAGCCACTACAATAAAGGCTCCTCGCTTATGATGCGCCATCTCGCACTTATGTTGGCCTGTCTGGGGGGCTTGCTCCTCAACGGCTGCAGTTCCGACGACAGTGGCCGGGCGATGGGTACTCTGGAGCGGGAGCGCCTTACCCTTACCGCACCCGCTAGCGAAATCATTACGGATATTCGCGTTCACGAAGGGCAAGTGGTTCGTGCCGGTGAGGTGTTGTTAAGTCTGGACAGCACCCATGCGGAAGCCAGTGTTCGTGTGCAACAGGCACAGCTGGATCAGGCAAACGCCTATCTGAGTGAACGGACGAATGGTGCTCGGCAGGAAGAACTTGCCAGTGCCCAGGCCCGCGTGGAAGGTGCCAACGCCAGCCTGCTGGAGGCACAACAACAATGGCAGCGGGCAACAGCATTGCGGCAGCAGAATCTGACCGGACAAGCCGACGTTGATAGCGCTACTGCCCGTCGGGACAGCGCCAGCGCAGCACTGGATCAGGCACTGCAGCAGCAACGTGAACTGACCAATGGCACCCGCCCGGAGCAGCTGGCTCAAGCCCGTGCAGCTGTCGCTACCGCTCAGGCGCAGTTAGATAACGCCCGGCGTTCATTACAGGAATTAACGCTGCAGGCTCCTGCCGATAGTGTGGTGGATATTCTGCCCTGGCATCGCGGCGATCGCATCAGCGCCGGCAGTATTCTTGTTACCCTGCTGAGCAACAGCGATCCCTACGCCCGGGTCTATCTACCGCAAAACCGGCTGACTGGTTTAACACCCGGCAGTCATGTCAGTGTTCAGATAGATGGTCTGGCACAGCCGCTTGACGGTGTTATCCGCAGTATCCGTTCGCAACCGGCGTTTACGCCCTATTACGCACTCAACGAACGTGACCGTGCAGCATTGATGTACCTCACCGATATCGTATTTGAGGGCGAAGCTTTGCAGCAAATCGAAACACTGCCAAGCGGTCGCACACTGGAAGTGATGTTGCCATGACCACAACCCGTTCTGCCGCAACTTATGCGGCTGCTGATCTGGCGATCGAAACCCATCAGATGACACGCACTTTTGGCGACGCGGTTGCGGTAGATCACCTTGACCTGAGTATTCCAACGGGCAGTATTTACGGTTTTCTGGGCCCCAACGGCTGTGGTAAATCCACCTCGATCCGCATGTTGACTGGTTTACTCAGTCCGACCGAAGGCGATATTCAGGTACTTGGACGACAGCTGCCGCAACAGGCTGAATCCCTGCGCCCGCATATTGGCTATATGACGCAGAAATTCTCGCTGTACGATAATTTGAGTGTGTTTGAGAACCTCAATTTTGTCGGCGAGATATACGGCTTTGGCAGTCGACGCCGTCGCGCTCGGGTCAGCGAACTGATCGCGCTGTACGAACTGGATGCACATAAAAAACAGCTGGCCGGGTCTCTCAGTGGTGGTCAGAGACAACGTCTGGCACTGGCGGCTGCGACCCTGCATTACCCGGATATGCTGTTTCTTGACGAACCTACTTCCGCGGTTGATCCGGAAAACCGGCGCGAATTCTGGGAGCACTTGTTCGACCTCAGCTATAACGGCACCACGATTCTGGTTTCCACTCACTATATGGACGAAGCTGAACGCTGCCATGCGCTGGCGATTTTGGAGCACGGCGTTAAACGTGCTGACGGGTCGCCGCAACAATTGATGCAGACCATGGGTGCCCAGGTCATTGAAGTCGGCGGCGAGGATTTACGTGAATTAAAACAACAGCTGCTGCAACATAAACAAATCGTTTCCGCTGCCCAGCTCGGCACCCGTTTACGGGTACTGGTCGATAATGATGTTGATGCTCCGTTGCAGTGGTTGGCGCAATGGACCGGACAACGGCCACTGGAACAGGTACGCCCCAGTCTGGAAGACGTATTTGTTGTGGCTACCGGGGGCCGTCATGTGGGCTGATTCAGTACGCCTCAGCCTGTTGCGAACCTGGGCTATCGTCAGCAAAGAACTGCGGCAACTGTCACGCGACCGCATGACCTTCGGCATGATTGTGATGATTCCGCTGATGCAGCTGATGTTATTCGGCTATGCCATCAATACCGATGTGCGCCATGTTCAGGCCGGTTTACTGGATCTCAGCCAGTCCAGTTACAGCCGCTACCTGGTGCAGGCGCTGGAAGCGTCACAGGCGGTTAATTTCCGCCGTGTTTATCATTCGCTGGCCGAGGCGGAACAGGCCATCACCCAGGGGGAAGTCAAAGCCGTACTCTACCTGCCGGCCGATATGAGCAGACGCCTGCTCAGCCAGCCGGATTTTCCCGGCAACACACGCATCCACTACGGGCCGGATAATCCGCTGCAAGCCGTGGGTCAATGGTTGGTTGATGGTTCAGATACCATGATCAGCGCCAGCCTGCGGGCTTTACGTAATATGCCGTTTAATGAACTGAGCAATCAGGCTTATACACTGCCGGTACCACACTTTGAACTGGTGCAATATTTTAACCCGGAACAACGCAGCGCGGTGAATATCGTACCGGGAATGCTGGCCATTATTCTGACCATGACCATGATTATGTTTACCTCTGCCGCCATCGTGCGTGAACGGGAGCACGGCAACATGGAATTTCTGATCACCACGCCGGTACACACTCTGGAATTAATGGTTGGCAAGGTGATTCCTTATATCCTGGTGGGACTTATACAGGTCGGCATTATTCTTGGCATCGGACACCTGGTGTTTTCTGTTCCGGTACGCGGTGGACTGCTCACTCTGATGATGGCTGCGTTGCTGTTTATCAGTGCCAGCCTGACCATTGGCCTGGTCATTTCCACGATAACCAAAACGCAGTTACAGGCGATGCAGATGACGGTATTTATTTTAATGCCGTCAATCTTATTATCCGGCTTTATGTTCCCCTACGATGCGATGCCGGAACCGGCACAATGGATTGCCGAAGCCCTGCCTGCCACGCATTTTATGCGGCTGATTCGTGGCATTGTGCTGAGAGGTGCCAGCCTGACCGGACAGACCTTTGATATGCTGTGGTTGCTGGCATTTACCGTGGTCGGGTTGCTGTTTGCCTCGGTGAGGTTTAAGAAGCGGCTGGATTGATTGTTGCCAAGCCAATAAATCGTCGTGGTGATTAAAAAGACATTTTGATGCAATACGCCTTCGGCTATTGGCATCCTGCGAGCCTGCTACGCAGCCTGTTTGGTGTGACCTGTTTGGTGTGACCTGTTTGGTGTGACCTGTTTGGTGTGACCTGTTTGGTGTG
>OJIO01000888.1_pt1 | contig 15688 bp, 27 predicted proteins | sample 1595621 | NCBI WGS metagenome assembly OJIO01 (sample SAMN05416776, study PRJEB24817) | seawater metagenome | isolation source: Sea water | place: Canada:Atlantic | collected 2013-07
GAGATTTCTGCCTGTCTCGTGGGCTCGGAGATGTGTATAAGAGACAGATCATATAGGTAAAGCAAGCACTATCGCAGGGTTAACTTCTTCGGATGTTGTATATGTAGGAACTGATCTGGGGTTGTTTTATTTTTTTGAATATGATTCTATGCCTAAACAAGTTGTAGGTATACTGAACGGAAAAAATATAAGTTGTCTTTCGGCATATAATGATAAGACAATATGGGTAGGGACATCAAATGATGGCCTATATTATTTAGATAAAAATCAAAAAATAGATTCAATAAATATAATAGAATGTATAGGCACAAATGTAATAAACGATGTTGTGCAATTTGATAATTTTGTATTTGTAGCTACTCCAGTTGGAGTAGTAAGGTTTGATTTGCGAACTCAAGCATGTTCAATACTAAATGAATTTACGGGGCTATTTACCAATTCTGTTAATAAAATACATATAAAATCTTTGGATTCTATTTACCTGAGTCAAAATAAAGAACTTGTTATGGTGGATAATTCATTATTCGACATAGCATCTACTGATCCAAACCTTGTTTTAAAAGATATTTATGTTAATAACCTTCTTTATAACTCAAAAAAGAAGTTGTTTGAGTTTAATCATGATAATAATAACATCGAATTTCAGTTTGATTTTTATACTTATAGGAATGTAGGTAACAAAATGCTGCAACATAAATTTGTTGGAGATAGTCTATGGAATACATCAAAAGATTTGAATTTGAGATTTCCTTCTTTAGAACCAAGTACCTATTCTTTAGAGGTGAGAGGAATGTTTGCAAATACAGAACACACTGGTTCTCGGTCGTTTGAATTTACTATTCGACCTCCTTGGTGGCAGACTTTATGGGCAAGATTATTAGGATTGTGTACTATTGGCTTATCTATTTATTTATATGTTGCAAGACGAAGTAGAAGAATACAAGAACAAGAAGCATCCAAAAGAGAATATCTACAACAAATAAATAAAGTAAAGGATCAAGCCTTACAATTGCAAATGAATCCGCACTTCATATTCAATGCGATGAATGCGATCCAAAATTTCATCACGAGTGGTAGAGAAAAAGATGCTACGATGTACTTAGCTAAATTTGCTAAGCTAATTCGACTTATTTTTGAATATTCTAATACAAACTTGATAAGTATGGAAGCTGAACTAGAGTTTGTTAACTTATATGTTGAGTTAGAACAATTAAGATTTAATAATAGAATAAGTTGTGCTCTTCATATTAGTGAAAGTATCGATAATGAAAAGGATATTTTACTTGTGCCACCCTTATTAATACAGCCTATAATTGAGAATTCATTTAAACACGGGTTATTTCATAAATTAAATGGGGGCGAGCTCAGTATAAGTTACGATTTAGAGAAGGATACTATTGTGACAGTTATAGAAGATAATGGAATTGGTAGAGAGGCTTCTAGGACATTACAGGGAGAAAGGTTTAATAAGGATCGACATTCAGGGATGAAAAATATTACCCAGCGTCTTGAAATATTTAAATTTAATATGCCGAACTACGAGAATAATATGTTAGTGGAAGATCTGTATTGTGAAGGAAAGCCTTGTGGTACAAAAACAACAATAAAAGTTACAATAGATGAAAACAAGCAAGCAATATCTTAAAGCATATATCATTGAAGATGAATTGGCTGGTTTCGAAAATTTATCACAAATTCTTACAAAGTATTGTAGCAATGTGCTTTTGATAGGTAATGCTTTTACAATCAAAGATGCAGTAGCAGAAATTCCAGTGTTAGAACCAGATGTGGTTTTTCTAGATATTGAATTGCCACGAGAAAATGGATTCCAATTGTTCAAGTATTTTCCTAATCATAGCTTTGATGTGATTTTTACAACAGCATACTCAGAATACGCTGTTAAAGCTTTTAATTATTCTGCTATTCATTATATTCTTAAGCCTATTGATATTGATGAACTTCAAAAAGCGCTTCGTAAAGTAAATACGAATTCAGAAAACATAGCTAAGGAAAGACAAATAGCCATATGGAAAGAGGCGAAAGACAATAACTTAAATAAGATTGTTTTACCAACTTATGAAGGCCTTCATTTTGTTGATGTAGATGAGATAATTTGGTGTGAAGCAAGATCAAATTACACGCATTTTTATATATCTGGGTATGAAAATCTACTTGTTTCAAAGAGTTTGAAAGTTTATGAGGAAATACTTTCCAGTAAAGCATTTTTTAGAGCAAGTCGATCAAGTTTGATAAATATTTATCACATTGTACATTGTAGCAATCATAAAAAAATGGAAATAACCATGACAGATGATTCAGTCATTTTGTTGAGTGAAAGGCGGAAGGCAGCGTTTAAAGAATTGGTCATGACTGATCAATGAAGTTAATATAATCTGATTTTTTAGTAAATATTCAACTTTTTGGTAGGGACACTTTTACTTTTATCCAATTTAATGAATAAAGAATTATATTATTAATGTTAAGGACATTGTTAATCATTGATGAATTATAATTCAGATTAATTCAGAAATACCAATATTAATTTGGTGACTTATAATGCGTTTGATATAAAGGAGTGAATATTTTCATCATATATAAAAAATCCTTTATATGACGGGGCGTATACGAAGTGTATTTATTAATTTTATTTGTAATTATTGTAAGGATTAGTTTGCATAATTGCTTTATCATTTGTACATTTGCACCCGATTTAGAAACAAACACTTTTAATAAAGGCTATGAATCAAAAAATTAGAATAAAGCTTCGTTCTTACGATCATAATTTAGTTGATAAGAGTACGGAGAAGATCGTGAAGACTGTGAGAAACAGTGGAGCGGTTATTTCTGGTCCGATTCCGCTGCCCACTAAGAAAGAAATATTTACAGTCTTGCGTTCACCGCACGTAAATAAGAAATCTCGTGAGCAGTTCCAGATGAGAACACACAAACGATTGATTGAAATATTTACACCTACTCAGAAAACTGTAGATGCACTATCGAAGCTTGAACTTCCAAGTGGCGTAGATATCCAAGTCAAATTGACATAATTTCATTTTTTTGAAAATAACAAATGTAAATTGGCATTGTTAGCTGTTTACGTTAGTAATTATATAAACCTATAATATGAATGGAATAATAGGTAAAAAAATTGGTATGACCAGCATCTTCAATGAAGATGGAAGGAATATTAGTTGTACAATAGTTGAAGCTGCACCGAATGTAGTTACTCAAGTTAAAAGCGAAGATACTGATGGGTATTCAGCAATACAGTTGAGTCATGGTGAAGCTAAGGCAAAAAAAGGACGTACTTCTAAAGCGCTTCAAGGACATTATGAAAAAGCTGGTACCACACCAAAAAGAAAGTCTATTGAATTTAGAGATTGTACGCTAGAAAAGTCTTTGGGTGACACGGTAGCAATTACTGATATTTTCGAAGAAGGAGATATTGTAAGAGCAATCGGAAGATCAAAAGGTAAAGGTTTTCAAGGGGTAGTAAAGAGACACAAGTTTAGAGGTGTTGGAGATGCTACACACGGTCAACACAACAGATTAAGAGCTCCTGGTTCTATTGGTGCGGCTTCTTACCCAGCGAAAGTTGTTAAAGGTATGAAGATGGCTGGAAGAATGGGTGGTGACAGAATCACTATTAAGAATCTTGAAGTTGTTAGGATCTTAGAAGAGAAAAATCTATTGTTAATCAAAGGTGCTATACCAGGACATAAAGGGTCTATTGTAGTCATCGAAAAATAACAAGTAAGATGAAATTAGATATAGTAAATACAACAGGTGCATCAACTGGTAAAAGCATTGAGCTTCCAGAGTTAATATTTGGTATTGAACCAAATGAGCATGCTGTATACCTTGCAGTGAAGCAATATAATGCAGCACAAAGACAAGGGACACATAAAGCGAAGGAGAAGGGTGAAATCACAGCTTCTACTCGTAAAATTAAAAAGCAGAAAGGAACAGGTACCGCAAGAGCTGGTTCTTTGAAGTCAGGTGTTTTTAGAGGTGGGGGTAGAATATTTGGACCTAGGCCTAGAAATTATGATTTCAAGTTAAATAAAAAGGTTAAAGCATTAGCTAGAGCATCTGCATTTTCTCATAAAGTAAGTAATGGAAATCTATCTGTGATAGAAGATTTTACTTTTGATGCTCCTAAAACGAAAGATTTTAAGGCTGTATTAGGTGGTCTGTCTTTAGAAGGAAAGAAATCATTATTCATAACTACTGATCATAATGCAAATGTATATGTATCAAGTAGAAATATTCAAAGAACACAAGTTGTAAGTGTTGACGAGGTAAATACTTACCAAATCATGAATGCAAACAATGTTGTTATTTCTGAAGGTGCGGTGGGTAAATTGAAAGAATTATACGCCAAATAAATATAAAGTAAGATGGCTAAGAATATACTTATAAAACCGATCATTTCTGAAAAATCAGAAATATTGTCAGCGAAAAGTCCAAGTCAATACAGTTTTGTAGTGAATAAGACAGCTAACAAAATTGAGGTGAAAAAAGCTGTAGAGGATATGTATCCTGGAGTGAAAGTGACGAGAGTAAATACTGCCACTATGCCAGCAAAAGCAAAATCTAGAAATACTAGAGCAGGGGTATTGAAAGGAAGAGTTAGTGGTTACAAAAAAGCATTTGTAACACTTGCAGAAGGAAGTGAAATAGATTTCTTCGGAGAAGTTTAATCTGCAGATCATAATATAGCGAATGTGATGAAAATTAGAAATTGATTATTGGTTCAATTCTGGTTTATATAATACATACTTGATAAAAAGATAAAGACATGCCAATAAAAAAATATAATCCGGTTACACCGGGTACTAGAACCAGGGTAGGTAATGCTTATTCAGAGGTTACTACACAAAAGCCAGAGAAGAGTCTTACTAGTGGTAAGAGTAAATCAGGTGGTAGAAACCATGATGGTAAAATGACCATGAGACATATTGGTGGTGGTCATAAAAAGAAATATAGAATTGTAGATTTTAAAAGAGAGAAGGATAATATTCCTGCAAAAGTAAAATCTATTGAATACGATCCGAACAGAACAGCATATATCGCTTTATTGTGGTATGCCGATGGAGAGAAAAGATATATTGTCGCTCCTGATAAGTTAACTGTTGGAATGGAAATTATATCTGGCGAAAAAGCTCTTCCAGAAGTGGGAAATGCATTGTTCTTAAGAGATGTTCCATTAGGTTCTCCAATTCATGCTATAGAAATGACTCCAGGAAAGGGAGCTGCTTTAGCAAGATCAGCGGGTACTTACGGTACACTAGTAAGTAGAGAAGGAAAATACGTTATCGTTAAATTGCCTTCAGGTGAAGTAAGAAAAATCTTATCAACTTGTAAAGCAACTATAGGGACAACAAGTAATCCAGATCACGGTCTTACAGTACTTGGTAAAGCGGGTAGAAAAAGATGGTTAGGAAGAAGACCTAGAGTTAGAGGAGTAGCAATGAACCCAGTAGATCACCCGATGGGTGGGGGTGAAGGTAGATCTTCAGGAGGTCACCCAAGGTCAAGGACTGGTGTAATGGCAAAAGGTCAGAAAACTAGAAACCCTAAAAAAGCTTCGAACAAGCTTATAGTAACAAGAAGAAAGAAAAAATAATCATTAGCAATTAATACAATATAATGGCTAGATCAATAAAAAAAGGACCATACGTTTTTCACAGACTTTTAGAGAAGATTGAGAAAGCGCAATCATCAGAAAGAAAGTCAGTAATCAAGACTTGGTCAAGATCTTCAATGATCATACCGGGAATGGTTGGACTAACGATAGCGGTTCATAATGGAAAAACTTTTGTACCTGTATTCGTAACTGAAAACATGGTAGGTCATAAACTTGGCGAATTTTCTCCTACGAGAACGTTCAAAGGCCATGGAGGTAAGAAGTAATTATTAGCGAAAGCTAGAAAATTTATATAGCATGGAAGCTGTTGCAAAATTAAGAAATTGTCCGATGTCGGCTAGAAAGATGAGAATCGTAGCTGATAATATCAGAGGAAAATCTGTGGACGAAGCTTTAAATATTTTAAAGTTTACCAAGAAGGAAGCTGCAACTTGGTTGGAAAAAGTAGTAGTCGCTGCTGTAGCTAATTGGGAAAATAAAGGGGACATGGTATATAGTGCCGCCGATTATGATCTCAAAATAAAGACGGCCTTCGTAGATGAAGGGACAATGCTCAAGAGGTTTAGACCAGCTCCACATGGAAGAGCTCACAGAATCAGAAAGAGACAAAACCACGTAACTATCATTGTAGAAAATGCAGTTGCGATTGAAGAAACTAACTCAGTAGAACAAGTATAACTATTAAGATATGGGTCAAAAGACAAATCCAATAGGTAATAGATTAGGAATCATCAGAGGATGGGATTCTAATTGGTACGGAGGTAAAGATTTCGGAGCTAAAGTAGTAGAGGACGAAAAGATTAGAAGGTATCTAAATGCAAGAATCACAAAAGGTGGTCTAGCTAAGATAGTAATCGAAAGAACTCTCAAGAGAGTTACTGTAACTATACATACTTCTAGGCCAGGTATTATTATCGGTAAAGGTGGATCTGAGGTAGATAGAATTAAAGAAGAGCTCAAGAAATTGACTGGCAAAGATATCCAAATCAATATTGTTGAGATTAGAAAACCTGAGCTTGATGCTTCAATAGTTGGAGAAAGTATAGCAAAGCAGATCGAATCAAGGATTAATTATAGAAGAGCTATAAAAATGTCTATTCAATCTACTATGAGAGCTGGAGCTGAAGGAATAAAGGTTAGAATTTCTGGTAGACTTAATGGTGCAGAGATGGCAAGGTCTGAAGAGTATAAAGATGGGAGAACACCATTGCATACTTTCAGAGCTGATATCGACTATAAGTTACAAGAAGCGTTAACAGTTTATGGTAAAATAGGTATCAAAGTATGGATCTGTAAAGGTGAAGTACTTGGAAAAAGAGACCTTTCACCAAATGTAGGAGTTGATTCTGGAAAAGGCGGAAGAGGCGATAGAAGAGGCGGAAGAGATAATAGAAGAGGAAACGATAGAAGAAGATAATTAAGTCAATTTGTTGTACCTTTGGCCAACTTTTTAAAAAGTAGGTGAAAATATAAAAGCATTTTTAAGATGTTACAACCGAAAAGAACAAAATATAGAAAGCAGCAGAAGGGTAAATTAAAAGGAATAGCTCATAGAGGTAGTACTATTAATTTCGGTTCTTTTGCTTTAAAATCGATGGATGAGAAGTTTATCACAAACAGGCAGATTGAGTCTGCTAGGATTGCGATGACAAGATTCATGAAGAGAGAAGGTAAAGTGTGGATTAGGATATTTCCTGACAAGCCTATTACCAAGAAACCTGCAGAAGTTAGGATGGGTAAAGGTAAGGGAGCTCTTGATCATTGGGTAGCGGCTATAAAACCAGGTACTATTATGTTCGAAATGGACGGAGTACCAGTTGAAGTAGCACAAGAAGCGATGAGATTAGCTGCACAAAAACTTCCAGTTAAGACAAAGTTTGTTGTAAGAAGAGACTTTGCATAATTTGGTTAAATATTAAAGTTGAACAAATGGCAACTAAGAAATTTATTGAGCTTCAGGAGCTCGCAGATGATGTTTTAAAAAACGAGTTAGTAGAAGCAAAGACTGATCATAGTAAAATGAAGTTTGAGCATGCTATTAAAGGATTAGAGAATCCTCTAGTACTTAGAGAGGTGAAAAAAGATATCGCTAGACTTCAGACTGAAATAAGAAGAAGAGAAATAGCGGCTATGTCACCAGAGCAATTAGCTAGAAGAACTAAGATTAGAGCAAGAAGAAAATAATACGGCTTAAGCTGCAAATTAATTTAGCAATGACAGAAAGAGCATTACGTAAACAAAGGGTAGGTGTAGTTTCCAGTAGTAAAATGGATAAATCTATATCTGTGCTTGTTGAAAGAAAATTGAGACATCCTATTTACGGTAAATTCGTAAAGAAATCTAAGAAATTTATTGCACACGATGAAAAAAACGAGTGTAATGAAGGTGATAAGGTGAAGATCATGGAGTGTCGTCCTCTTAGTAAGAGAAAAAGATGGAGACTTATTGAAATTCTCGATAGGGCTAAATAGTATATTCATAACGCTATAAACATTTTTAGCAATGATACAACAAGAATCAAGACTCAAGGTAGCTGACAATAGTGGTGCTAAAGAGGTACTATGTATTAGGGTACTAGGTGGGTCGAAAAGAAGATATGCATCTGTAGGAGACCAAATAGTGGTTACTGTAAAAGATGCTAACCCGGGTGGGGTTAAAAAGGGTACAGTTTCGAGAGCTGTTATCGTTAGAACTAGAAAGGAAATTCGTAGAAAAGACGGCTCTTATATCAGATTTGATGACAATGCAGTAGTATTGTTGACAGAGTCTGAAGAACCAAGAGGAACTAGAATTTTTGGACCTGTAGCGAGAGAGTTAAGAGATGGTGATTATATGAAGATAATATCTTTAGCACCGGAGGTACTTTAATTTGTTGAACATTTAGCATTTAAGAAATGAGTAACAGTAAAAGATTTGCACCTAAATTTAAGATAAAGAAGGGTGATAAAGTAAAGGTAATATCAGGTTCCAATAAAGGATCTACTGGTGATGTATTAGAGATTCATACAAAGACAGGTAAGGCTGTTGTAGAGGGTGTGAATTTAGCTAAGAAGCACACAAAGCCTACAAATGATAATCCTGGTGGAATCAATGAGATTTCACTTCCAATAGATATATCAAATCTTGCATTTATTGATTCGAAATCTGGAGAAGCTACGAGAGTAGGTTACAGAATAGAGGAAGGAAAAAGTGTAAGATATTCTAAAAAATCTGGAGAAACTATCAAGTAATGAGTTATATACCAAGATTAAAGACAAAATATAGAGAAGAGATAATCTCTACTTTGAATGAGCAGTTTGGATATAAATCTATCATGCAAGTTCCAAAACTAGAGAAAATATGTATCAATCAAGGTGTAGGTGATGCTACACAAGATAAGAAGTTGGTAGATAACGCTCTTGAAGAAATAACAAAAATTGCTGGTCAAAAAGCGGTTCCTGTAAAAGCAAGAAAATCTGTATCTAACTTTAAGTTAAGAGAAGGAATGCCTATCGCTGCTAGAGTGACACTAAGAGACGAGCAAATGTATGAATTCTTAGATAGATTAGTTTCTGTTGCTTTACCAAGAGTAAGAGACTTTAGAGGAATCAATGATAAGAGTTTTGATGGGAGAGGAAATTACTCTTTAGGAATCAAAGAGCAAATTATTTTTCCAGAGATCGTACTTGATAGAGTTAATAAAATAACTGGTATGGATATCAACTTTGTGACTTCAGCAAATACCGATGCAGAGGCATTGGCTTTATTGAAAGCACTAGGAATGCCATTCAAAAATCAGAATAACTAATATACTATGGCAAAGAAATCATTAATAGCTAGAGAGGTCAAAAGACAGAGACTAGTCGCTAAGTATGCAGAGCTAAGAGCTCAGTTAAAAAAGGAAGGAAAGTGGGATGAACTTGATAAGTTGCCTAAGAATTCTTCCGCAGTAAGACTTCATAATAGATGTCAACTTACCGGACGGCCAAAAGGTTATATGAGAAAGTTTGGTATCAACAGAGTAACATTTAGACAAATGGCACTTGATGGTAAAATACCTGGTATAACTAAGGCAAGTTGGTAAAATAGGGCTTTGTTCTATTAGAAACACAAACTAATATAAAGTAAAAGATATTATATATGATAACTACTGATCCAATAGCAGATTATCTTACGAGATTAAGAAATGCGCAGAAGGCTGGCCACAGAACCGTTGTGATTCCTGCATCAAAAATGAAAAAAGGTATAACTGAGATCTTATATGATCAGGGTTTTATTCTTAAATACAAATTTGATGATTCTGAAGGAATTGGTGGTGTGATCAAAATTGCAATAAAATATGATCCAGACACTAAAGAACCTGCCATTAAGAAGTTAGGCAGAATTAGTAAGCCTGGTTTAAGAAAATATTCACCTGCAAATGCGATACCTAGAATTATTAATGGTTTAGGTGTTTCAATTGTGTCAACATCAAAAGGATTGTTGACAGATAAGCAGGCAAGAAATCAAAATGTTGGTGGCGAACTTGTTTGCTACATATACTAATAACAATATTTTAAAATTAATATCATGTCAAGAATAGGCAAAGCACCAATATCAATTCCTGGAGGCGTTACCATAACTGTAGATAAATCTAATGTTGTTAAGGTAAAGGGACCAAAAGGCGAATTAGCTCAACAAGTAGATCAAGATCTTACAGTTGAAATTAAAGATGGTGAAGCAGTATTATCTAGACCGACCGATCAAATTAGACATAAATCTATTCATGGTTTATTTAGGTCTCTTATATCTAATATGGTTACTGGTGTAACTGAAGGTTATACAAAGGAGATGGAGTTAATAGGAGTAGGTTATAGAGCTGGTAATACAGGAAACTTACTTGAATTAACTTTGGGTTATTCGCACCCTATTTATTTCTCAATTCCTAGTGAATTAAAGTTGGAAACTAAAATGGAGAAAGGTACTCCACCAACAGTAATACTCAATGGTATTGACAAACAATTAATAGGTCAAGTAGCTGCAAAAATTAGAGCTTTTAGAAGTCCTGAACCATATAAGGGTAAAGGAATAAGATTTAAAGGTGAAGAAATTAGAAGAAAAGCTGGTAAGACAGCGGCTAAATAATTAGTGTGCACAAAGTAACGTTGCGCAAGATTAAAATAAAATACATCAGAGATGATTTCTAAATTAAAAAGTAGACGGAGAATACAGAAAAGGATTAGGAAGAAAGTTAGTGGAGTTTCTACTAAGCCTAGATTATCTGTATTTAGAAGTAACAAAGCTATTTCGTGTCAATTAATTGACGATATTAATGGAGTTACATTGGCTAGTGCATCTTCAACAGAGGTGAAGTCAGATGGTAATAAATCAGAAATCGCTAAACAAGTTGGAGCATTAATAGCAGATAAAGCAAAAGCTATAGGTTTAGATGCAGTAAAATTTGATAGAGGTGGTAATTTATACCATGGTAGAGTGAAGTCTTTAGCTGATGGTGCCAGAGAGGCAGGTTTAAATTTTTAAAAAGAAGAAACGATGGCAAAAAATACTGATAGAGTAAAACCAGCTGACGCTGAACTTAAAGAGAAGTTAGTTAATCTAAGTCGTGTTGCTAAAGTAACTAAAGGGGGTAGAACATTTAGTTTTTCTGCACTTGTAGTTGTTGGTGATGAAAATGGCACAGTAGGACATGGTATTGGTAAAGCAAGGGATGTTTCTTTGTCAATATCTAAGGCAGCTGATGATGCTAAGAAAAATCTAGTTAAAGTACCGATTTATAAAGGTACTATTCCTCATGAGCAGTTAGGAAAATATGGTGCTGGTAAGGTTTTAATAAAGCCAGCTGCTGACGGTACGGGTGTAATAGCCGGTGGTGCGATGAGAGCTGTATTAGAAATTGCTGGTGTTCATAATGTATTAGCAAAGTCACAAGGTTCTTCAAATCCTCATAATGTTGTTAAAGCAACTGTTGATGCATTGAAAAGACTTAGAAGTCCTTTGCAAATTGCTAAAGATAGAGGTATATCATTGAATAAACTTTTTGAAGGATAGTCAATACTTAAAGACCATGATGAAATTGAAAGTTACTCAAGTAAAGAGTGTTATAGACAGATCTAAGAGACAAAAAGATACTATGTATGCTTTAGGTCTTAGAAAAATGAATCAAGTAGTAGTGAAAGAAGCTACACCTCAGATAGTGGGAATGCTTGGTAAGGTGAAACATTTAGTTAATATCGAAGAGGCATAATCTTCGTAGAAAGATAAAAGTTATGGAACTACATAATCTTAGGCCTGCTAAAGGGGCAACAAAGTCAGATAGGAGACTCGGTAGAGGTCAAGGTACGGGTACTGGAGGTACTGCAGGAAGAGGACATAAAGGAGCTAAATCAAGATCTGGGTATAGTAGAAAAAGAGCATTTGAAGGTGGACAAATGCCACTACAGATGAGACTTCCTAAAAGAGGTTTTAAAAATATAAATAGAGTTGAGTATGTTGGAATCAACGTAGCAAGACTTCAAGATTTATCTGAAAAATATAACTTGTCAGAAATTTCTGAAACAACATTGGCAGCTGCTGGCATAGTAAAGAAAAATGACAAAGTAAAGGTACTCGGTAACGGAGAACTTTCTGCAAAGTTGACTGTATCAACTAGTGCGATTTCAAAATCTGCCAAGGAGAAGATCGAAGGTGCAGGTGGTTCTGTTAATATTGGATAAGAAATAGAAATGAACAAGTTCATAGAAACAATTAAGAATATTTGGAAGATTGATGAGTTAAGAGGAAGAATTCTCTTTACTCTTTTGATTTTAGCGGTATATAGATTAGGATCTTTTATCGTTCTTCCTGGTGTAAATCCTGAAGTTTTGGATACAGCTTCTTCTGGAAGCGGTCAAGGACTATTGGGTTTGATTAACATCTTTACAGGAGGTGCCTTTAGTAAGGGGGCGATTTTTGCACTAGGTATTATGCCTTACATTACTGCGTCGATTATTATTCAATTATTAGGATTTGCTGTTCCTTATTTTCAGAGACTTCAGCAAAAAGAAGGTGAATCTGGAAGAAAGAAAATAACGCAGATAACTAGAATGCTTACAGTAGCAATCACGTTAGTTCAGGGAAGTGGTTATTTAGCATATATAACTTCACAAGGAGCAATGTCTCCGCATATTTCACAATCTATTTTCTGGTTTAGTAATATTATAATACTTTCATCAGGAACTATATTTGCGATGTGGCTTGGTGAAAAAATTACTGATAGAGGTATAGGTAATGGTATTTCATTACTGATTATGATAGGTATAATTGCATCTTTACCAGGGGCATTTATAGCGGAAGTACAAGCTAAGTTTGCGGGTACACCATTAGTGTTGATTATTGAATTTGCAATTTTCTTTTTAGTTGTAGTTGCAACGATCCTTATTGTGCAGGGAGTAAGAAGAATACCTATTCAATTTGCGAAGAGAATGGTTGGTAGATCTTCTGGTGACCTACCGATGGCAGGTGCTAGAGATTTTATTCCATTAAAGGTTAATGCCGCTGGAGTAATGCCAATAATATTTGCTCAAGCAATCATGTTTTTGCCGCTTACAGTTGCTCAATTTTTTAATGAAAACGCTGCGGCTGAAAGTTCATTCCTGGCTTCATTAAATGATTGGAAATCTATTCCATACAATGTAGTTTTCTTTTTATTGGTAGTTATATTTACTTATGTGTATACTGCCTTATTAGTAAATCCACAACAGTATGCAGAGTACTTAAAAAGACAAAATTCGTTTATACCTGGAATTAAACCTGGTACTCAGACGCAAGATTATATTGATACATTGACTACAAGAATTACATTGCCTGGATCTATATTTTTAGGTTTAATATCAATTCTTCCGGCTTTCATAGCTAAGTTTGGTGTTAATGATGGTTTTGCATTATTTTTCGGAGGAACATCATTGTTAATATTAGTTGGTGTAGTATTAGATACGCTACAACAGATTGAAAGTTACCTATTGATGAGAAAGTATGATGGTCTTGTTAAATCTGGAAGATTAAAAGGTAGAAGTGGAATGCAACAAATTGGCGCTAGCTTCTAATAATAATAGTACAACTTATTAAGTATATCTGTCAACTTCTATAATAGGATAGACAGCAAAAATATTGAGTTGCTGAAGTGTCGCTCTAAAACCAATTGTAGATAGAATATATAAATAATTGGTGGTGCTTAGAATATAGTTTGATTAATGATAAATATATTTGAGTGTCGTAATGGAATTTTGTTGGAGGAATTGATTGGGTGAAAGCAATTAATATATGTTTAATAAAAAATTGTTTTATAAACAGTTGATTTTTAAATAAAAAAGTGGATATTTGCACTCCGAAAAAAAAGGACTAGTACATTTTACTAGTTAATTATTGAAAGTATCAATTAGAAATGGTACTTATCTAAAGAATATAATGGCAAAGCAAGACTTAATAAAACTAGACGGTATAATTGATGAAGCATTATCTAATGCTATGTTTAGAGTTAGATTAGAAAATGGGCACTTAATAGTAGCTACGATATCAGGAAAGATGAGGATGAATTACATCAGAATACTTCCTGGGGATAAAGTAGCTGTGGAAATGTCTCCATATGATTTGTCACGGGGTAGAATAACATACAGATATAAATAAGCCGAAAGGTATTAAATATATATACTAATGAAAGTAAGAGCATCAGTAAAGAAGAGATCTGCAGATTGCAAGATCGTTAGAAGAAAGGGGAGACTTTATGTGATAAACAAAAAGAATCCTAGATTTAAGCAAAGACAAGGTTAATAATCTAAAGTATAATAACATGGCAAGAATTGCTGGGGTAGATTTACCTAAAAACAAAAGAGGTGTTATTGGTCTTACCTATATCTATGGTATTGGAAGGTCTAGATCTGAAGAAATATTGGCAATAGCTGAAATTTCTGTTCACACAAAAGTGAAAGAATGGACTGATGATAATATCAAAATGATATCTGGTCTAATCCAAAATCAGTACAGAGTAGAAGGGGAACTTAGAAGTGAAATCCAAATGAATATCAAAAGATTGATGGATATAGCTTGTTATAGAGGACTTCGTCATAGAAAGGGTTTGCCTTTAAGAGGTCAAAGAACTCAGACAAATGCTCGTACTAGAAAGGGTAAGAAGAAGACTGTTGCTAACAAGAAAAAAGCAACTAAATAATAAATCTTAATTAGTTAGAATTATGGCTAAAGGAAAAAAAGTTAAAAAGAGAAACGTAAAAGTTGATTCGGCTGGAATAGTTTATATTCAAGCGAGTTTCAACAATATAATAATCTCTCTTACTAACAAGCAAGGTCAAGTAATAAGTTGGTCTTCTGCTGGGAAAGCTGGTTTTAGAGGTTCTAAAAAGAATACTCCATATGCAGCGCAAATGGCAGCAAACGATGCAGCTTCATCAGCATATGAAGCAGGAATGCGAAGTGCTGAGGTTTTTGTGAAAGGGCCTGGTTCAGGTAGAGAATCTGCAATAAGAGCTGTAGATGCTTCTGGAATCAAAGTTACTAAGATCAAAGATGTTACCCCTATACCTCATAATGGGTGTAGACCTCCTAAGAAAAGAAGAGTTTAATATTCAGTTTATTAACTGATAAAATATATAGTCAATGGCAAGATATACTGGACCAAGAACTAAAAAAGCAAGAGCCTTAGGCGAAGCTATCTTTGGTGCTGATAAAGCATTTGAAAGAAGAAAATATCCTCCAGGTCAACATGGTGGCGGCGGTAAAAGAAGAAAGCAAAAATCTGATTATGCCCTACAGTTGATGGAGAAACAAAAAGCTAAATATACATATGGTATTTTAGAGCGTCAATTTAGAGGTTTGTTTAAAAAAGCAAGAGCATCACAAGGTATTACAGGTGAAGTTTTATTACAACTTTGCGAGTCTAGATTAGACAACGTAGTTTTCAGAATGGGAATTTCTCCTTCTAGAAGTGGTGCTAGACAATTAGTATCTCACAGACACATTACTGCTGTCTCTTATACACATCTCCGAGCCCACGAGACAGGCAGAAATCTC
>OJIO01000889.1_pt1 | contig 15682 bp, 6 predicted proteins | sample 1595621 | NCBI WGS metagenome assembly OJIO01 (sample SAMN05416776, study PRJEB24817) | seawater metagenome | isolation source: Sea water | place: Canada:Atlantic | collected 2013-07
AGATTTCTGCCTGTCTCGTGGGCTCGGAGATGTGTATAAGAGACAGATTCTATATTGTTTTTTTTAGAAAAACTAACATCTATGATCCAAGATTTTATATCAGGATTCACTTCCTATTTCGGAGCATTTAATTTTGTAATTAAACATCGACTTTACAAACACTTGATCATTTCAGGGCTCATAAGTCTTATTGTAGGTGCGATTATAATAGTAACTTCATATGCAATATCAGATAATATCAGCGATTTCCTAGCAAGTTTCTACCCTTGGGAATGGGGTGCTGATTATGTTAATACTTTTCTAGAATATGTTTCTGGTGGCTTGATCCTAGTGACAGGTTTTTTACTATTTAAATATATTCTATTGGTTCTCATCTCTCCATTCATGGGACCTCTATCCGCAAAAGTCGAAACGATAATAACGAATAAAGGCGGTAATTCAAAGTTTAGCATCAAACAAATCAGCTATGAGATGGTCCGAGGTTTACGGATTGCAATCAGGAATATTACACGAGAGATATTTATCACACTATTATTATTACTATTAAGCCTTATACCTCTAATTACTGTATTTATTACTCCAATTATTTTTCTAGTACAAGCCTATTTTGCTGGTTTTGCAAGTTTTGACTATTTTCTAGAACGGCGCACCAGTGTATCTCAGAGCGTTCGATATATAAAACAACACAGATGGCAAGCTGTAGGGAATGGCACTGCGTTTTTATTACTACTCCTCATCCCAGTTATTGGACTCTTTTTCGCTCCAGTTTTAGGTACTGTAGCAGCTACCAGAACCGCAATAAAGAATAATGATACACCTGATGTAATCTAATTTTCATACTTTTATCAATAAGAGATCAAGGTTTATCATACTTTACCAACCTTTGGTCTAGTTGAATAAGCAGTTATCACAAAAGCATATTATCTTGCCATCACATGTCATTACAATTTAGTAGCATATGGTCCATTTTCACTAAGTCTTTTTGGGAGTCTATTCTCAAAAAGGACATCTCATATCACATATTTTTCTGGGTAAGCCTTTATGTTATTTTAGTTGTTCTTGACACAAAAGGCAGTTTGACAATGATAATGGTTAAAGAATTTATCAATGTAGCATTCTTTGCGATGATGGTTTATATTAATATTTACTTTTTATTCCCAAATTATCTATCAAAAAAGAACTTATTGCATCATTTGTTAAGTTTGGCAATAACTGCATTATTGATAACACCTATCAAGACGCTATGCTTGTTACTTGTGGCTACTGATTTTGGAGATTTTCAAGCTTATCTTCTTCAGCATCGAGTCGATTTTTTTGTATCCACCTTTTTCATTGGGATTGCTTCTACTATATATAGTATAATGAATGATTGGCTGGCAAGTCAACGAGAGAAAAAAGAGCTTCAAAGCCAGACTTTACAATCGGAACTAAAATTTCTTAAATCTCAAATCAATCCACATTTCCTCTTCAATACACTAAACTCTCTTTACGCATTGACTTTAAAAAAGTCTGATAAAGCACCAGAGATTGTATTAAAGCTTTCAGAAATGATGAGGTATATGCTGTACGAATGCAACGAAAGAGAGGTGCCCTTATCTAAAGAAATTAACTATCTCAAAAACTATCTTGAACTTGAAAAGATTAGGCAAGGGAAGAAGATGGATATCAATTTCAGCATGGATGGTGAATTAGGCAATCAGAAAATAGCACCTTTGATGTTTATCCCTTTTGTGGAAAATAGTTTCAAACATGGAATAAGTAATCAACTCACCGCCGGTTATGTAAACATATACCTTGAGATCGAAAAACAAGAAGTAACCATAACTATAGAAAATAGCAAGACAGCCAGTATGCCAGCGCCTACTGGTAAAAAAAGTGGCGGTATTGGATTGGTAAACGTGCGAAGAAGGCTCGACCTACTCTATCCTAACTTGTATGAATTAAATATTGATGAAGATCCAAATACTTATACTGTGAAACTTTGTATTAATTTAGACAAATAAAACGAACTTAGATGATAAAAGCAATAATCGTAGATGATGAACCTCTAGCATTGGATGTATTAGAAACATACATTGAGCAGATGCCTAATGTAGAATTAGTACAGAAATGTGAAAACGCACTTGAGGCAAACGAAGCGCTCAAGAATCATGATGTAGATCTCATGTTCTTAGATATTCAAATGCCACAAATTACTGGTGTAGAATTCCTAAAATCACTTAAGAATCCACCTGAAGTGATATTCACCACTGCATACCCAGAGTACGCGGTAGAAGGATTTGAACTAGACGCCGTAGATTACTTGCTGAAGCCCATTTCATTGGAAAGATTCATGAAAGCTGTGAATAAAGTATCTGAAAAGCTTGGTGATACGTCAGGAAATAATTCTGGAGTAGTGGAGATGGAGGGAGACTTCATATTTGTAAAAGCTGACAAAAAACTGATCAAAGTAGACTTCAGTGATATTATCTATATCGAAGGGCTCAAAGATTATGTAATAATCAGACAAGAAGCTGGACGTGTTATTACATTGCAGACCATGAAAAGTCTTGAAGCAAAACTACCTGTTACAATTTTCAAGAGAATACATAGATCCTACATCGTAAATATCAATAAGATAAATGCTGTAGTTGGAAATATGCTAGAAGTAACTGAAAAGGGAAGTACTAAACACCTACCAATCGGAAAAAACTATCGAGAAGAACTTCTTAAAATCATTAACTTAAAGAGGCTATAATACAGTAATTGCTTGTTGATAAAGAAGTATTATTGGTTTTATCTCCAAATCCTTATGACAAGCCGTTTGTGAAATTATCTTTGTGGTTTTGTAGCAAAGTGAATCATTCTAAAATAACTAACACGTGACTATACTTATATTTTTACTGGTATCGTATATACTACTCAGCATCAGTCTATACATGATATTTCCCAAGGCTGGAGTTCCAGCCATTAAGGGTCTTATACCTGGTGTAAACTTCATGGAGTGGGCAAAACTAATTGGTAGGAAACCTACATATACTTTATTATTACTTATTCCAATTGTGAATATTTTCATTTTCACTGGCATGGCAGTTGATCTAGTTAGGTCATTTGGAAAACTAAAGTTTTCGCACACTGCATTAGCTGTAATATATGCGCCTGCAATTTTTGCAAAACTTGCTACTGACGATCTAGAAAAATATGTAGGCCCCATTTTAGAAATGGAACATGACTACGCAGCTCAGATAGTCGCAGCAGAAAAATCAGGTGATAAATATTCACTAAAGAAGTTACAGGAAGACAATCCATATAAAAAAGGTGGAGGAAGAGAATGGGTAGAATCAGTTGTATTTGCTGTATTTGCAGCAGCTTTCATCAGAATGTTTTTAATCGAAGCTTATGTTATTCCTACCCCATCTATGGAAGGCTCGCTTAATGTAGGTGATTTCTTATTCGTTTCGAAAGCACATTATGGGATCAGAACTCCTATGACAGTAGCTATGTTTCCTCTGCTTCATAACACTCTTCCTCTAATTGGCGGTGAATCTTACCTTGAAAAACCAAGCTTGCCTTATTTCAGACTGCCAGCTATTGAGGATATTCAACGTGGAAAACCATTTGTATTCAACTGGCCAGTTGGTGATAGCATCTATCTTACTCCACAGAGATCATGGACTGCCAATCAAGTGAAAAGACAAGAAATCAAAACCAATGGTGAATTGATCACAAGACCGATCGATAAAAAAGATCACTATATAAAAAGAGCTGTAGGTATAGCTGGTGATTCGTTACAAGTAATAGATGGATTAATACATATCAACGGAACACCTGAAAAAGTGCCATCACATCGGCAGTTTGGCTACGATGTATATCTTGGCAACAATGCTATTGTAGACATAAAAAAGTTAGATAAACTAGGAATTGACATAGGAGATTCTGGATTATCTTATTACCAAAATTGGAAGTTCTTATCGAATACGACACAAGATGGTCGTAAAAATTATGACGTTCTCTTTTTGGATGATAGTCAATTGGAATCATTAAAAGCAATGTATCCAAATGCGTCTATTGACAGAATTAAGCAAAAACCAGATACAAATCGCGTCTTTCCAAATAATGCGGCTCTCTTCCCTGACTGGACAGTTGACGACTATGGTCCGATCTACATCCCGAAAGTAGGAGACGAGATTACTATGACACCTAAGAACATGGCTATATATGGAAGACTTATCAAAGTATACGAAGGCAATACAGTAACTAAAAAAGGAAGTCAATACCAAGTAAATGGTGTAACTACTAAAAAATATACCGTGAAACAAAACTACTATTGGGCAATGGGTGACAATAGGCACAATTCTGAAGATAGTAGAGCATGGGGTTTTGTACCTCATGACCATGTAGTTGGAAAACCTCTATTTATATGGTTTTCTACAAAAGAAGGAAATATTACCAATGGTATAAATTGGGACAGAATATTTAAATCTGCTTCTGCTGATTGATAGCCGTTCTGTATAAAATATTAAAAAAGCAGCTTGAGAAATTGAGCTGCTTTTTTAATTTCATCCTCTTCTTAGATTACAATTTGACTTTGGAGTATTAATTTCATTTTGATTCTAAAGAAATTAGATAAGAATCTGGATATAATATTCAATCAAACAATGTCAACTCCTCTTCATCCTTTAAATAGTTTGTCAACAATACAGGAAGAGCGTAGGATTCAACATCAGATTTTTCCACACGTAAAAATGGTGTTGATATATCAGTTATTTCATCAACTTCTACATGATAAAACTGCCCAAACAAAGTCTGATGGGTTAGGATATGTTTATATTTTTTTGTTGGGTACTTTACTTCCCTTATTTTATGTCCAAAAGTCAATGATAAATATTTTTCTAACGAGTCTTTGTTGAGCTGATCTTCAGTTTCCATTTCTATGCATGGATAATCGAAAAGCGACTGCCAGATATCCTTTTCTTGTCGGTGGCGAATTATAATATTTCCATTGTTATCATGAATGATCAAATAGTGAAAATAACGAGTTCTCTTTTTTATTTTCTTTGCCTTATAAGGTATTTCGGCAACTAGTCCATTATTATGTGCTCTACACATTTCAGAAAATACACATTGAGTGCAATCAGGAGATTTAGGAGTACAGTAAGTAGCACCAAAATCCATGATTGCTTGGTTGTATTTTGCTGGATCTGAACCTTTAATTAATTGAGTTGCTTTTTGATTTATTAGTTTTTGAGTTGCAGAATGATCTACAGCATCTGTAATGCCTAGATATCTAGATAAAACACGAATGACATTCCCATCCACAACTGCATATTCTTGTCCATAGGCAAAACTTACAATAGCCGCCGCTGTGTACTTCCCTACTCCTTTTAGAGAAAGTATGTCATCATATTCTGTAGGAAATTGACCATTAAATTCGTCTCTTATTGTTTTTGCGGCATGATGCAAATTTCGAGCACGGCTGTAGTACCCTAACCCTTGCCAAAGTTTCATAACATCAGCTTCTGGCGCATCAGCCAAGTCTGTAATTGTAGGATAAGCTTCTACAAATTTTAGATAATAGGGAGTGCCTTGGGCTACTCTAGTCTGCTGCATTATAATCTCAGATAACCATGTTTTGTAGGGGTTTTTATCCTCTTTCCATGGTAACCTTCTATCTACATCTTTATGCCATTGAAGCAATTGGATAGCAAATTCAGCTTGTGTCGGCATTTAATAAATCGTTTATTAATAAAAAGGAATGTCACAATATAGAATATCAATTATTAAAAATGGTCGTATGTGTCTCTAGCATATTATAATTAGAAACAAAAGGTCCTGAAATAATAAAGTGACAGCAGAAAAACCACCTTCACTTTAAATTAACTATCTAAAACTATTCTTAATATATTTTCCCTAACGGTAAACCAAATTTGTCCTTATTCATTTGCAATCAACGCAGTGATTTTATTAAGCCAATAGAATTAAAGAAACAATATTATCGCTAGCCGATCACCAAGCCTTAATACTTTGTAATCGATGTTTGTGTTTGCTCTTTCTTATTCTCTCACTTCAACTACTCCTCCAATAATCCTAATTTGCCCACTACTTGAAAAAGCTTTCAAATTACCATCTTCACGATTACCAATTAATCGGATATTATCAAGATTTAAGATACCATTATTTAAAAAAGCTCCGCCTTCTAATTCTTCTTCCCCATTAGATAGTTGCAGATCACTTAGCGTAACATTTGAAGAAGGGGTTATTTCAAAAATCCTCATGGTATTGTTCGCGTCTATATTTATAACATCTTTGCCAAGTCCGATTATCTCTATGTCTTTATTAATGAGTATTTGGTTTGATAATAATTGTATTGTTCCATTGAGCATCGGATCAAAATATATAATATTTGCAGCACCTTCGCAGCTACCTTCAATTAGATATCTCAATGATCCAGACCCATTATTATTAAGATTTTCGACCACCTTTGGCCCTTCATTTATTACGACTTCAATTTCGCAAGATGCCTGATTCCCAAGAGCATCTTCAACTGTTACTTCAACTGTATTTGTCCCTAAATCTGAACAAGAAAAGGAAGAAGGAAAATAGTCAATTGCCAACATACCGCAATTATCAGTTGATGTAATTAAACTATCCGCCAAGTCAACCAATAAATTCCCAGAACCATCAAGTATCAGATTGAGTTCAGATGGGCAAGATATTGTAGGAGGTATCGTGTCTTGCAACGGTTCCACCATTTGATATTGTAATGTTACATTCCCAGAGCTATCTGTGTATGACCATATTATTTCATAAAGTCCAAGACCTATATAACTGGACGTTTCCTCAATGATTCCTTCAATGATCCCATCACAATTATCTGTTGCAGATGGTGAATCCAATTCAGGAAGACAAGGAGAATTATTCTGTGGTAAACCAGCGTTAAGATTGTAAATATAACTTTGCCCCATATCAGTAAATAGATCATCCTTTCCACGGGCCCCTGAAATTACATTATGGCCATATATCGCAACTGAAGAACCAAACAAATCATCAATTTCCGAATTCGATGCATTGATTAGAGATTGTAGATTCCATTCTTGACCATCATTCCTGAAAATATAAGCAGCACCTTCGCCAGGATTCAGAGAAAAATTATAAGGTGCCCCTGCTACTATATAGTTTGCGGATATAGATACACTTGTTCCAAATTCAACCCCAGGACGTAGATCTTCTGGCTGAATTATTTGCTCCTCAACCCAGTTCATCCCATTTTTTGAATATACGAAAGCAACTCCAAAATCTTGACCATTAGTATTATTCTTGGGAGCCCCAACAACAGCATGATTACCTGAGATATCTACACTTGTACCAAACTCACTTTCTGCTTCTGGTGCACTCACTAACAATTTTGTCGTTTGAAACCATGTACCAAAATCTTCATCTCTTTCAAAAATATAAGCGCCACCTGAATTATTGCCATCAGTATCTTCTTGTTTAGCTCCTACTATGACATGATTTCCTGATACAGCAACATCATATCCAAATTGATCATCACTTTGGGCATCATTGGCCTTGAGAATCGCATTCTCAATCCAGTCGTTCTTATATTCAAAAACATATACAGCTCCTGAATTATTAGCCACAGAATCTTCATCGATAGAAGCAATAACTGCATAATCATCATGTATGGAAACTGATCCGCCAAAACCGTCATTATCACTTGAATTACTTGCCACAAGTATTGCTGTTTCTATCCAGCTACTGCCATTATATTCGAATATATAACTTGCCCCGGCTTCCTGACCTCCAGCATCATGACCCGGCGCACCTACTAAAACTCTATTATTAGAAATTGAAATTGCCGATCCAAATTCATCATTTTTTTCACCGTTTGAAGGTAGTAGTTTAGAATGTTGTACCCACGTACTGCCATTGAACCACAAAAGGTAAGCTGCCCCAGCCTCTGTACCCAATTCATTGTCATATCTAGCGCCAACCACTGCCCACTCGTTAGAAACATCAACATCGAACCCAAATTGCTGATTAAGTCCACCATCATTGGCTACTACATTAGAAATTTCTTCCCAAGATGCATTACTACCACCTATATCAGGAACAGGTGCCTCATCATCTATTACGGTAACTATTTGTGAGCAAGACTTATAAGCCGTTTCATTAAATTCTACAGTCCATCTTACAATGGTATTACCCACAGGAAAAGCAAGTGGAGCATCATTAGTTATAAGGGTGACATGACAATCATTAAAAAATGGATCATTAAGTAAGACATCGGTTGCCTCGCAAACACCCGGATCATTACTTATAGTGATATCCGCTGGACATTCGAGATAATTCGTATCATCACAATCCTCGCTATTTGATACATAATTGATTACCCCTTCGCAAGATTCGATGAATACATTTGGATCACCCAAACCATCCAAATCAAAATCAGCGTATAGTGTAATCAAGTCACTAGCATTCGCAGCTATACAAAAGGAAGTAGTGGTATCAGCGTGCAATTCTTCTGGATATATTGGATCATAGGCATAAAATCTAAAATGCTCAATTCCTACAAAGTCCGTATCAATAATGTCTATTGGTATGGATGCAACTCCTCCTGTAATTGGAATATTAGGAACTTGCGGTAATAATGGTGATAGGTCAATAACTTGAGGTAAATCAGGGCTTCCCAAAACAAAATAAGGAGTAAAATCAAAAACGTCATCTAAGGTAAATACTTGCTTTTTTTCACCGCTATAAAACTTCAAGGTAATAGGATTGCTCATGTTTGAAACACCACCAACTGTAAGAAAGAAAAGACCGCTAACTGAATCTATAGTCGTCACTCCCCTAACTTCGTTGCCTACAAATGCAGCTAAAGCATCATCTTCATGATGAAAGTGGTGCTTAGGAGTATAATTCATTCTGAATACTGCACTCATATTCACCTGATACTTTTTAGTCAATTCCCAGATAGGTTTTGGGGGAGCATTTTTATCCGGTACAAGAATCGGAGTGTAATCATATTGAATAGCCGGTCCACCATATTGATATTCAAAATCATGCAGATTCAAAGGATCAAATTGATCGCCTAATAGAATACTTTGTGGAGGGATATTATTCCATGCTGGTCCTTCATAAAATGGAGTAACATTATAGTTGATCGATGTTTCCGCAAAAGTATTAAATGGCAACTTCGTCGCTTTGACAATCAAGGTAGTTATCCCAGAAAAGCCCGAAGCTCCCTCTACTTGCAAGACCCCATCTTCTATACTTACATCTAAGTTAGCGTTAGACGTAAAGCTCCATTCAATGTCATTATCATCATCTTGTTCCAGATAATCATACATATTGATATCTTCGAAAGGAAGTCCTTCTAAGGTAGTTTGATCTGCAACATCATTTAGAGAAATAGGATAATTATTATCATCATAAATTTCCACAGCAAATGGTAAATCAAAACTTCCATAAATTCCTCCATCCTCAAATACAAATTTTTCCGCAACTTCAAATTCTAGATCAGAGCTTTGATAATAAACTTTGATGTCCATTGCCTCCATTGCTTGATTCGAAAATAGTGTCACAACATGCACATATTCAGAACCCCCAATTGATATCGGAGTACTCAGTCCTCTGATCTCCTCGCCTACAAAAAAGGCAATCTGATCCCCTGGATTATCCAACTCTACATCATTGAGATAGATATCCGCAATAACATTGGCTGTATTGCTATATTCACTGCTATTTGGTGCTGTCCAATTCAAATTTTGTCCAGCAACAGGAATAGTAAACACCAGCAATAAGAATCCCCAAATATTTGCCTTTCTGAAGATATTCATACCCGCTTTATTTGACATAGATTACCTTTTTCAAATAATAAGAATCGGAATCCTTCAAAGAAATAAGATAGGTTCCTGGTAAAACATGGGCATCTGGCTTCCATTGTATTACATTCATTCCTTCTCTTATTTTTCTCTTTCTTTCATCAATCCTATTACCATACACATCCTTAATTGACCATACTACTTCATCATCTTGATCTGAATAAAAGTTGATAGTCACTACATTTGAAAAAGGATTTGGAAATACTGTCATTTTCTCTTCTCCTTCAAGATCAAAAACTGAAGTAGATGATGCAATATGAAGTGGCTCTGGATTATCCGCTCCTCCAAGAATTCCATTCGATGAAAAGTCGACCTTTTCTTCTATCGTATACTCTTTATTATTAGAAGAATCAAAATATCGGAATGACACCAATTCGCCTTCTTGGTTGGAGTAAATTGTCATGAAGATCATATACGAATCCAAAGCTGGAATATATATTGCTTTCGAGCTTCCTCTTACTTCATTGCCTACGAATGCACCTACTTCATCTAGATCCTCTAAAATGTTATCTCCTTCATTTTCCACTACGATTGAGACTACATTCATACTGTTTTCATAAATATATGGATTAACTTGCCAATGATCTGAAGATCTTGTTGCACTGATTTCATTATTTAGCTTTCTTCCTTGCGTAGTCTTAGACTTGGCAAAAGAACTCTGATCAATCGACCCCAATAAACTTTGCGGATCAGGATAGATAAGTGTATCGGTATCACTTAATTTTAATAGATAACCATTAGGCGCATCTAAGAAGTGAAGATTTCCAATCCAACCAATATTGTCTACATATTCAGCAAAACTCACTTGACTCTTAATTATATCTCCACTCACTGGTGACAAAGAAGATAGTGCTTCTTCAATAGGAAGTTTTTCATTAGGAATATATCCTATCCAATTCCAGCCAGATGTTAGTGGCAGTGGTGTATTCGGATCGATCAATGTCCCAATCAATGAAATGGAATCACTGCCCACCGAATTGTATTGATACAAATCTAATGGAGACAAAGAATCAAGGTCACCTAACCATTGTGTAAGTGTGGTAGAATAAGAACTGAATTCTCCTTGACCTTTTATTAGCGCACCATCAGGATTAGCTAAACTTGATAAAACTTCATTAACCGAAGCATCTTCTTGTTCGAGATTAAGAGATAACCAGTTCCACCCAGGATGTATGAATATCTTTCGAAGCACCTTCCCCGTCGTATTAAGTATTTGCGGGATCACTGGTGATCCAATAATCTCATTTGATTGAAAAGTGAATGTCTCTAAGATTGGAGCAAACAATTTACATTCTGAGGCATCCCAGATTTGAAATTCTACTTCTTCACCTGAAACAATATTGCTATACACCGTAATGAAGGCTAGATAATTATTAAGCTGTGCATTGTATTGCACTTTTGAAACACCTCGCAATTCACCATCGACATAAGCACCTACTATATCTTGAACATCATCAGTTAATGTTCCTTCAATATTTAGACTCAAATTGAAATTCATTGAGAAATCAAAGTCAGAAGCATTAAAGTTATCTGGGTTGACAATCCAAGCATCAGGTCTGCAAATTACTCTTGCAATCATATTTAGAATCTCATCTCCTCCCATAAAAAATGGATTTGATCCTGTTTCTGTATGTAGAATAATCGAGTCTGAAAGATAACCTAAAGGCACGTTTTCATCTACCGTGAATGTAATCTCTTCTATTTCATTGGCTACTAATGTCCCAGAATTCGGAGATACATGTACCCAATCAGGAAGATCCTGGATCGTATAGGGTACGGGATAGCCTCCACGATTATGAATTTTTGCTGAAATGGACTTTTCTTCATCAGAGTACTTAGTGAGCTTGATGCTATCAGTCAGCCAAGCCAATTCATTTCTATCTACATAAAATTCCCACTTTTCGTATACATTTATATTTCCCGTAAGGTCTTCGATGTCATGAAGTTCGGCTCTCAAAATCCTATTCTCAAAGAATTCATTTTGGAAATTAGGATCAATTACGATTTTATTATCAATACAAGATATTGTAGCATCAATCAAATCATCCGTAGTAGCATCATACAAACCAACATTATTAGGCTGGGTCAGATCTGCTTGAATTAATTTACTGCAATTGATATCTTGATTAAAAGAAAAAGATATCTCATCTCCTACATGGTAGACCCCGTCTGAGGGTTGAGGCACTCCTAACAATGCAGGAGGTTCTCTGTCTATTCGTCCTTTGATGATTTGCGAAAATCCAGGTTTGTCAGATGCATCACCTGTGCATTCTGCCACTGCTCGGATTTCATAATCCCCATCCGCCAATCCCACAGTATTCCAGAAGAACTGTGTGAAAATCGGTTGAAGTTTCGGTTTGGGTCCAGGCTCTGCATCATAACCAGACCAATTTCCATTGTAAATCTGAGATTCACCAGGAATATTGATCCAAGCCCCATCTCCATTTGATCTCCGATATTGCATTCGGATGAGCTTGAAATCTGTCACGGTAGTATCATAGCCAGAAACCGTAACCCGCATATTTTCGTTGGCTGGCACCGCTCCTGGATAGATTACCCAATTTTGCTCAGGTACATTGATATTGACTTCGCTACACGGTCTTGTAAAATGAACTCCTATATATACTGGAGAGAAGAAAGGAGAATCATCTGGTAAAGACTGGGACGCATTTACTCCAGCTTGGTACTCGCATTCCGAGAATAAGGCAATCTGTAGGCTATCATAGTCGTATTCAACAGGCCCTCGCTCAACAGTCAATGTGACAAGCTGAGAACTACCAAATGGAATTACATAACTCTCTAAATAATTTAATGGTTGTCCATTCAGTTTGATGATGGCTCCATGTGGATTATTGCCGGCTCCTGAGGAAAATGCATACGTCCAATCTTCATTTGTCGCGCTGAGATTACCTAAGTTAAACTGAAACACGGCAGCTTCATTCGCAGGCACATTGTTGACTACAAAACTACTTCCTGGAGCGAGTTGTAAGTTAGGTGCTTCTCTATTCGCAGTACCTTCTTCCCAAGGGCATGCAGACTGACCTGCAGCGATCTTGAAGACAGGGGTATTAAAATTATTATCTTGAGAAACATCAATAGTAAATGCATCTCCTTGGTCATCATCAGATAGAACATATCCAACGGTTGTTCCAACTTTATATTTGTCCCCATCAATATATTCAGTTGCACTAGTTCCAGTCATTTTTATTTTTATAGATGTGCCAAAATTATTAAATTGATACCCCTGGTTGGATTCAAAGATAGTTTCATCATTTTCTACGTAAGACTCACTAGTTTCTATTGAAGATTCATTCGTTTCAGAATATTCATAGGCTACTCCTGCATCAAAAGAAATATTCTTTATTAATTCTGCGCTCTCTTTCTGCTCTTCATTCAAGCTTAATATCTGTTCCCAACTTTGGATTGATTCTTCAAATTCTACTCTACTAATAGAGTCTGTTTGTGTATCCGCAGCTAATGCTTCTAGATTTGGGATGATATAATTTGATATTTGATAGCCTGTATAGATATATACAGTCGCAAAGTCCCCAGGTTCTATATTGAGCACTTCCTCCGTAATTGCAATACATACAGAATCATCAAACTCAACCAAGTCCGCAAATCCGAAAATTAAGTTCATAGCATCTCCCATATAGACATCTGCGTCAGCCCCAACATAAGTATCAGAATCTGAAGTAGATATTCTCTCAGAAAAACTAAAACAAGTCTCATATGTGGTATCATTTACAGTATTCCAAGTCATAGAGACTCCTGTATTCACATCAAATATGGCTCCTGTATTATTAATTGTTGAAGCACCTGTAACACCAATAACAATCTCAACATCACCACCTAAATGACCTTCAGCAGTGTAATCAGAACTTCCTCCATCTTCAACAGTGATTTGTGTGGTTTTGCATAATTCTGTATTACTTTCTAAAAAAGCATAACTACCATCTCCAGGTGGGTCTCTCAAGATTAGAGTCGGAGTAATTGGCATTGTCGTAGTAAATGTATTTTCCTTAGTTCTTACGCCAGTTATAACAGCTTGTTTTACGAAAGATGACACTCTTCCACTCAACGTAGTACCTATAATCTGTATTGTCTTAAGATACGGAGGCGAAGGATTCGGTTCACCGACTCTGAATTTATAAGATAATGATGACCCACTCAATGTGGTATCTTGAGTCTCATCGGCAAAGCCATTGATAATCCTTACATTGGCTGTGTCAATTGGACATCTTCCAGATTCATCATTTGGTAAGTATTGCTCATACATATTGATACCGATGGTCTGCAGGGATCCCTGATCAAAGACTATTGTACCGCATGTCTCAGATACGGGCTCCAGTCCACTTGCAACCTCAATAGTCGGAGGGGCAAAATATATGAAATCAACATCAGATGTATCTAGCTTCGAAATATCTAATGTAGAGCCACCTAAAGTCTGAAAATATGACTTAACATCAGGGTCCGAATGTTCTGTGATTGAAACAATTAAACTTTCGGTAGGGGGTAGATTATCAAATTCATAAAAGCCTTCATCGTTATCTCCATTTTGATTTTCGATTTTTATTATACGCTCTAGACAACCATCAACTGTTCTTACTTTTACAATACAAACAGTTCCTGTTTGAGGATTGGTAGAATCGATAATTGATTTCTTGCACAATCCTCCCGCTACATGACCAGATACTTTTCTTTTTACAGTATTATTAAATAATACTCCGGCAACAGGGCTTGCTACATTTGATATTTCCCAGAATGCAGGGAAAAAGGTGTGATCTTCAAATTTTGGAGTTAAGGTAGCTGAAGAACCAGGTTCGAAATCAATGACAAACTTACCTATTGAATCCGTATATATTTTAGGACTATAGGATGCTCCATTTACTAATATCTCGACATTGGGTTGAAAACAATCTGTTCCTTGAAACCTGACATATCCAGAAACTGCAATCGTAGATAAATCTATAAAGTCCACTTGATCTACAGAAGTTACACTGGGATTTAGCGTTACTTGTCTTGTTTTCGGACTGAAGATATGTGGGTCCGTTTCCTGGTTTGCTGCAAAGCTTGACCATTCTCCACCTACATGATTACCAAAGTCTAAGAAAACCGATCCTGCATTTCCCAGTCGCGCTCCAAATCCTTCATCTATTGCAAAGAAAACACGCAATCCATCTTCTTGTACGTCTCTTGGATTAGCATAGTGATCATTAATAGTTGCGGCAGTTAGCGTAGTGTCATAGACTGCAAATTCATCAATCAATCCATTGAAAAAGTTTGTGGTGTCATTGCTGGTTCCAATAAGCCAGAGATTATTATCAGACCAATCGCCTGAAACTCCTGAGTAAGTATGATCTCCAACTTTACTACCATTTCGATAGAGTTCTATTTGACCTGATAAACTATCTATTGTGATGGCCAAATGTTGAAATCCTGTACCCAGAATTCCGTAGCTATTCGTACTTCCGTTTAGATTAATTTTTATCTCATTATCAATTCCATTGGGTTCTAGATACAATTGGAATTCATTACTTCCCCATTTTTTTGATATTACATTTTGAATACCTCCTACGCTGGCATTATTCAAGCGAATCTCGAGGGTTGCCTTATTGGTTAAAGGAAAATCTGGTATTTTAATATAGTCTTCTTGGTTTCTATTTAGTTTTAGGGAGTTATGTAGGAAAAACAATTTTTCAGGTTGTGCAATGAAGGTGGTTCCTGTACCATAGCTGGCAGATTCTATTCTATAATATCCTTGTTCATTCTGTCTCTTATACACATCTCCGAGCCCACGAGACAGGCAGAAATCTCGT
>OJIO01000891.1_pt1 | contig 15649 bp, 7 predicted proteins | sample 1595621 | NCBI WGS metagenome assembly OJIO01 (sample SAMN05416776, study PRJEB24817) | seawater metagenome | isolation source: Sea water | place: Canada:Atlantic | collected 2013-07
ATTATATAGTTATGAAAATAGTATTTGGAATCTTCGTTTTAGCATTAATCGCCTTTAGTTGTAAAGACAAACTAGTAACACCTACCGCACAAACCATTTACAAAAATGTAGATGTGGCTCAAGCAAAACAACTTATAGCAAGCAATCCAAACCTAGTTTTACTCGATGTAAGAACACCAGGCGAGACTAAAGAAGGGATGATTGATAACGCAATCGAAATAGACTATAAAAACTCAAATTTCGAAACTGAAATAAACAAATTAGACAAAACAAAGTCATATTTAGTCTACTGTAGATCTGGAGGAAGAAGCGTGAGTGCTTGTGAAAAAATGAGTGCTGCAGGTTTTACAGATTTGACAAATATGAAAGGTGGATATTCAGCTTGGAAATAGTATCCTAGTTTAATTACCAATTTCCACCCTATACTATTTAGATAAAATCTAAATAATTCCATTTCAGTCTTTTACGAAGCCTATTTTGATTAACTTTACGTTAGTATTTAAGTAGTTTTCACTTTTTAATATTTATGTCATGAAAAAATTTCAAATAGTAGCTTTAATTGCCATCGTAGCAGCAATTGCTATATTGTTCTCTGCATCAAAAGATGTGAGTGAATATGCTACTTTCGACATGGCCCTAGATGGAAAAAGAGTTAAGATAACAGGTGTAATGGCTAAAAATAAGGCGATGGAATATCGACCTGACATTGATCCAAACATATTCAAATTTTTCCTTAAAGATAGTGAAGGCAAAGAAAAGCAAGTTGTGCTAGCAAAAGCTAAACCAATGGACATAGAAAGAGCTGAATCTATAGTTTTAACTGGCTCTTTGAAGAATAATGTTTTTTATGCCGATGAGATACTCACTAAATGTCCTTCTAAATATAAGGACGAAGAACTAAGTCTCAAGAAGATATAAGAACCATTTTATATGAACGAAATCCAATATATAGGTGAACACCTATGGGTAGGTCAGATTGGCCATTTTGCAGTAGTACTAGCGTTTGTAGCAAGTATAATGTCTGCCATAGCATATTCTATAAATGCCAAGAAAGAAAACTATCAAAACAATTGGAGATCGATTGGACGATTAGGTTACATTCTACATGGTATAAGCATACTTACCATCGTCGGCATTCTCTTTTATGCCATGTACAATAAGTATTATGAGTATGCGTATGTCTACCAGCATGTATCTGATGACTTACCTCTCAAGTATACACTCTCAGCATTTTGGGAAGGTCAAGAAGGAAGTTTCCTTTTATGGATGTTTTGGCATATAGTACTTGGTTGGTTCATCATTTATAGAGGAACTAAATGGGAAAGTCCTGTGATGGCTATTTTTGCTATGGCTGAGATTTATCTTTCATCTATGATTCTTGGTGTTCATTTTGAGATCGGAGATTGGATGACCAAATTTGGTAGTAATCCCCTACTTCTCTTACGAGAAACGATGCAAGCACCAGTACTATTCAATAATGCCGATTATGTATCATTGATATCTGGAACTGGATTAAATCCGCTACTTCAAAACTACTGGATGACAATACATCCACCAGTTACATTTTTAGGCTTTGCCTCTACGATTGTTCCATTTGCATTTGCTATTGCAGGACTATGGACCCGACGATATAAGGAATGGCTTACAGTCGCTTTACCATGGGCTTTGTTCTCCGCTGGAATTCTTGGAACAGGAATACTCATGGGTTCGGTATGGGCATATGAAGCACTTTCATTTGGAGGATATTGGGCTTGGGATCCTGTAGAAAATGCAGTATTAGTTCCTTGGATAATTCTTATTGCTGGTCTTCACACTCATTTAGTAGCCAGAGCAACAGGATTTTCTATTAAAGCAACCATTTTCTTTTATGTGACAGCCTTTCCATTGATTGTATATTCTACCTTTTTGACAAGGAGTGGAATATTAGGGGATACGAGTGCTCATGCTTTTACTGAGATGGGACTTGAAAAACAGCTAATCGCATTTTTCATGTACTTCTTCATTATTGGACTTGGTGCATTGGTTTATCATTCTAAAAATATTCCAGCAAAAGACAAAGAAGAATCAATTTACAGTAGAGAGTTCTGGATGTTTATAGGAGCTTTGGTACTTTTGTTTTCTGCGGTATTGATTGGAATTCCTACCTCATTACCAGTATACAACTCTATGGTTTCATATTTTGATGAAACATTCGTAGGAAAGGTAATACAGGATGTAGTCCCATTCTACAATAAATTTCAGTTATGGATAGCGGTATTTGTAGCTATTCTAAGTGGCGTATCCATCATGCTAAGGTATAATGAGAAGAACTTCGAGAAGAGATCTACTTACTTGGTTAAGCACATAGGAATCAGCATGCTCCTTTCGGTTGTATTTACTGGAATTCTTACTTTATGGTTTAGTCTATATTCTTGGCAGTTTTATCTACTAGCTTTCACTGGTTTCTTTATTATGTTTTCTAATTTAGATTACTTAATTACAGTGATCAAAGGAAATGTGAAGCTTGCTACCAGTGCTATAGCTCACTTTGGATTTGGTATGATGCTTATTGGTTTACTTGGAAGTGGACTGAATAAGGAGACAATTTCTACTAACCCGTTCATGTTCAAGGACATGTTTGAAAATGAAGATGACCTACGAAACTATGTACAGCTTATAAAAGGGAAGCCATTATTTGCTCAAGGATATTGGATGACTTATGAATCTGATACACTTATCGGCAGAAACAGATATTATGATATTGATTTCCGAAAAGTAGACGAAGACAACCAAGAACTTGAAAGATTCAAATTGAGACCTTCCTCTGTATATTCTAATGATTTCAGGACTCAGAATGTATTCAATCCTGACACGAAGCATTACTTGACAAAGGATATATTTTCTTGTATCGTTGCATTAGCTCCTACTAGGCAAGATGCCGAAGTTGCTAAGCAATTTGAGGATACATTGGTATGGAATCAGCACGATCTACTAATTGGTGACACCCTTAAAACAGAAAATGATAACTGGTATGTCATTAATGAATTGACTTATTCACCTACGCATAGAGAATTTAAGCCAGAAGATAATGATTTCGGAGTAGAAGTTCATGTTACCGCTGGTAGCTATAGGTATGACAATCAATTTGAAATGAAGACAGCACTTGGCTTACAAGGAGCACTTCTATATAAATATCCAGATGCCAAAGAAGATCTTGGAGCACGTATAAGGCTTTCTGACACCTTCATTGAGGAGATCTTTAGTTCTGAAGATCAATTAGACTATCAAGAAATAGAAGTTTCTACACTTGAGACTTTTGAATTCGAGGATATGGAAATATCACTTACAGGATTCAATAAAGAACCAATCAATAGAAACTACGAACCTCAAGAAGGTGACATCGCTGTAAGTGCTCAAATGATGGTAAAAAAAGATGGTGAAGCATTCCCTGCCGAACCAATTTATATTATTAGAGGTGCTAGCCCGATGGGTGTGAAAGCTTATGTTCCAGAATTTGGTGTTCATGTCAGATTCACAAGTATTGATCCAGCTACTCAAAAATTCAAATTCCAAATAGCAAAGGATAAACGTAAAGAGAGTTACTCTATTCCATTGGAGATAACAGAAAATGTACCGCGTTCTGATTATTTGATTCTTCAAGCACAGATATTTCCTGCCATTAATTTACTTTGGTTTGGGTGTATGTTTATGATGTTTGGCTTGTTTATGGCTTGGGTATTAAGGATGAAAGAGAATAATAAACGTGGAAATAGTTAGATGTGGTGATTTGGTGATTTGGTGATTTGGTGATTTGGTGAATTATGAAAATTTAGTGGGTGATGAAATTCCGATATTCAATTATTAAATGTTTGGTTCCTCTTTTAAATGTTCTTGTTTTTTGTAACGACGGCATTTCACAATCATTTATCAATAAAACTGCAAACAATCGTGCGGCAATTGAGATTACAGAATCTACAGGATATAATTTCAAGATTGTTGATGGTAAGGTCACTCAAGATTCAGTAATTGCTGTAAATAGAAAATTTAACTCCCGAGGATTTAGAACTGAGACTACTGTATATTCTGATGGAGTAATAAGTATGAAATACGAATATGAATATCTAGGAGATACACTAGGTTTTATAAGACGAACATATTCATATCAAGATTCTGGTTTAGTTTTGCTTGCTGAAACAAAGAGGGACTATGATAAAAATTTCAAGCTTAAAAAGGTCTATGATATTTATTCATCGTCAAAATACAAAGCCAAATCTAAATACAATTACAACAAAAAAGGCCAGTTAAAAAGATATAGATTAAAATTCAATGGTAGAAAGGTAAAAGACATCAAATACAAATACGATGTAAACGGTAATATCATCGAAATAGAAAATTTAGTTCCTACAAAAGAAACTTTCGTGAGCAACTATGATGATAATAATCAGGTGACCCACAGATATAGGCTATTCAAAAATGGGAAGAAAAACTTAATCAAGTATTATGATTATAGCATTGAGCCATTTGTCACCTCGCATACTTTGAATCGTGCTACGACAATTTTAGGAATCAATGGAAAAACTAAACTTTGGACCACAGATGTATTGACTACTGAGGTTAAGTATCATGAAGACTGTCAAATCCATCAAGAAACAGAATACCTGAATGGGAAATTGAATGGATTTAGGAAGTACTTCTATAATAAATAAATGAGTTATCTAATTCACAAATATCTTTTTTACAACAGATCCGCCAGCAACGAATAACTCCACTGCATAGACTCCAGAGACATTTGGTAATTGAATGGTCCTATTGGGATTTTCCATATCCAATATCAATTTACCGTTCATATCAACCACTCTGACTTTTTCTACTATCTTTTCAGAACTAATATGAAACAATCCATTTTCACTTGGGTTAGGATAGACAATAATATGTGCAATATCATCCTCGTCAATAGCCAAGCTCTCAACAAATAAATCTACAATAGAGTCCTGGGCAACCAAGATAGGAGACAAATCTGCAGCATTGTACATAGATCGAAATACTTCTATCTCAGGAGTACTTTCATCAAACATTGGCTTAACAAATCTAGGAGTAATTGATTGATAGTAGATTTTTGCTAATACATTTATATTTCCTGAATAACCATTGAGTGGGATATGATAACTGATGATATCAGCACCACTCCCCTCTACTCCACCTTCATAATTGAAATTAGGGTCTGCCAAAGCTGCTCCATAAATCAATGTAGTATCATATGCAGAATGGCTGGTAGAGAATCCTTTAGGAGGGAGTCTATTGTCTTTAAGAGCTCCGTCCGCTTGTTCTAAGGTTGTAGTAATATCACCATTTACATCTGTTACGATATATTCATAAATCTGAACTTGATTTTCTTCGGTAATTGTGTTAAAGTGTGGCATTAAGCCGTCAGGATGTCCTATGATTTCAAAATTCTCGTCTGTACCTCCACTCTTCCATAGTACACCACCACTATCATCTGTCACGGTAAACGCTACATATACCCTTCTTGATGGGTAGCCAGATGGAAATTTGTGCCCCGCTTTGTTCTGAATCTTAAAATCGAAATAAGCAGAATCAGATTCTATCTTTGTATTGGTCAATTCTACAGCCAAAGTTTGCTTCTGAAGCATATCTAGCGTTTTTGCAATCGTTTCATCGAAGTGTTCATCTGCAGCTTGTATGTTAAGTGCTTTTCTATTGTCTTTCATGAGCTCCAGCATCGTCACATTAGCACCAACTAGGTCGTGCAGAGCAAACGGTGCTCTCGGATCTAAAAACAGATAATTGGCAGATATAACAATATTATCCTCAATACGTGGCATATGACATCCTTGACATGTTTTAGGAGTAGCTCCATCATCATCGAAGTCAGAATTAATCCATTCATGATAGGTAGCTTGTTCCACAAACTTCCGTCCAGTATAATTACCTTCCAAATCCGTAGAACTCGTCAATAACGTATGACAAGAAGCACAAATACCCGAATCATTTATATGCTCACTGTAAACTGGATTGAATCCAACGAAATCGTTCATGGGAGCAGCAAAAGGCATTTCAAATGGACCATACATGACACCGGATGTATCATATTTGCCCTCTCCAGAAAATAATTTGTCTAAGTCCTCCTCTGCTTTCATATGACATGCACCACACGAAACACCGTCCATAGCAATTGTATCATTCTCCATCTCAGTAATACTATAATGCTCCGCTCCTCTGAGTATGGCTGTAAAGTGACCTTGAGGTGCGTGACAAGAGATACATTTTGTTTCTAAGTCCATCTTATGCGTAGGATTAACCAAAACTTCATGACTTACTTTGGCTCTCCAAAATGGATCTTTTGCAGAATTAGCCATCATACTAGAAGCCCAATCATCATGTGTATTGATATCATTGCCCATCCAATCGACCATGGCATTCATTTGCGGATCGTACCCATGACAGCCTTGGCATCTTCTTGCTGTCGGAAATAAATGTACACTATCCGAAGGCGCATGCATCAATCTTTCTTCGACGAATCTATCCCATTCTGCAACTGTATGAAAAGCTTCAGGATTGTCTCGTTCAGGTATCATTGCCAATAACACAATGGCAGCGAACATAACTACTGCTACTACAAATTTCCCACCCAATGTTCTCATTCTACTTATACCTTTTATAAATTGCCCTCATGGGAATATCCACAGTTATTAAATACTTCAAAACCTAAAATCCCAAAGAGGATTAGCCTAAATTTCTCTATTGCTTTATTATTTTTTTTGTAACTAATCCTTTGTCTGTATTTACATTAAGAATAAACGTGCCCGAAGGTTGATCTGACAAATCAATAATCTTATTGAATATCCCATTGATGTCTACAGTTTCATTAAATACAACTTTTCCAGCAAGATCTACTAGTGTAAATTCTACAGTAATTTTTTCGTTACTTTCTATCTTTAAATTAGTGCTATTATAAACTGGATTTGGACTGATTACTAACGCTTCTATTTCTTTTATTACGTCATTAGCATTTAGTACTCCTCCTAAGACTTTATAAATTCTTCCGCTAGATAAGGTAGCTACATAAAGTTCTCCATTAATATCTTCTCCAAAAGTAGAAATGCCACTATTCAATTTAGCAACTTCTTTGCCTTCCCAACCTCCATTGCCATCAGGTCTGACCGTATAAAACTCGCCAGAACAGTAATCTGTACAGATATAATATCCCATTATATCAGTATACTTAGTCCCTCTATACATATACCCTCCTGTAATAGAACAAGGTCCAGAAAAGCCTTGATGCTGAAATTCATAAACTGGATCTTTATAATTCTCATTACAATTCCCCATGGAACTAAGATTGGTAAAATCTGTACCTTCATAACATCTCCAACCATAATTATTACCTCCTGCATCTCCTGCTGGTTCGAAATCTACTTCTTCTAGCTGACCTTGACCAACGTCACCTATCCAAAGATCACCGGTCATTTTATCAAAAGAAAATCTCCAAGGGTTCCTCATACCTATTGCCCATATTTCAGCTAGTGTAATATCATCATCAATAAAAGGATTATCAGCGGGTATGGTGTATGGAAGGCCATTGTCCACATCAAGTCTCAGCATCTTACCCAGCAGCGACTGCCTATTCTGTCCATGATTTTGAGGATCATTCGCTGAACCTCCATCTCCCATACCTATGTAAAGGTATCCGTCAGGTCCAAATTTTATTCCTCCTCCATTATGATTCCCATAAGGTTGTTCTATTTTTATAATAAGCTCCCTAGTACTTGGATCCGCTATATCAGGATTATTTGGATCCACTTGGTATCGAGCAATATTTGTATGATCTTCATTGTCAGTATGATTAAGATAGAAAAATCCATTATTTACATAATCTGGATGAAAGGCAATGCCTAACATACCTCTTTCATTTTGACCGCTGGCATTAGAAACCATATCGTCTATATCAATAAACGGATCAGGAAGTAGGTTGCCATCTTTATCAATAATTCTCACTTTCCCTCTTCTTTCAACTACAAATAATCTATCATCACCTGCATTCGATATATCTGTAGGGCTAGAAAGACCTGTAACATATTGCTCAAGATTAATCATTTGACTGTTGCTTGCTTGAGCTATAAGTACTAAGATTAAGATATTGATTATTCTTTTCATTTTATTGCTTTTTCATATTAATTATTCAATAGAATCCTATTGTTCATAGTAAAATTGCGTGTCTATTGTTTTATGATTTTTGAGATGTAGTTTTTCTCTTTTGATTTTATCCTTATTGTATAGAATCCTTTCACAAGTGGTTTGCTATCTATTTGTTCATTGTTTGAAATTTCGAGCTTAGACATTACCTTTTCTCCCGCCACATTGTATATATCAAACGAAACTGGATACTGGATATCAGAAGGTAAATCAACAATGAAATATTCACTGATCGGATTTGGATTTACATTTAAAGCTTCTTCATTTATATTATTTGTTCCCACTGGATCCACATTTACACCCACTTCTGTTCTTTCACCTTCACATAGTATTCCCGTCGAAATCTTCCAGTCATAAAAGTAGAAATACCAATCAGTGCTAAAATCTGAACCTACTAATTCCACCACATTATCAATCACGTAAGGATAATTGACGTTTTCATTACTCCTCTGCATTCTAGGACCAAAATTTCCAGTCAAATTTAAATTACTAAAAAAATCTGTAGTTAACCTCATTAGCGATCCAGCTTTCACTTCCATACCTAAATACACAGTTGACTTACCTTCCTGAAGATCAACCGTTTGACTTGCCAAATCCTCAAAAGAAGAATTCCTCAACACAATGGTCCTTTCTCCAGCTAAGTCTGTATATACAGTTACTGAATCTAGTATAAAATCTTCACTTGCATTAAAAACTACACTATTATTATCATCAGGATTAGGGGAATAAAGACTTCCACTATGTTCTTTCATGCCTACATTACCAGACAATCCATATCCTGACCTATCCGCAACATAAAAATTAGTATTTTCTGTTAATCCGGATACCAGATACGTTTCACCTTCTTTCAACACTTCACCACTTTCTTCTGTCTCAAACCAAGCCAAATTATCACCTATCGCGGTTAGTGTTGCTATTTCGCCTAACTCTATATCATCTCCCATAGCTACTGGAGCATCCAGCTCTTCGAAAACTGCGATCGTTACTGGTAAAGACGAAAAATAACTGCATAATCCAGAAGCAATTACAAAATACTCTCCTGACTCATTTACACTTATTGAGGGTCCACTTTCGCCTGTGTTCCAGAGCAAATTAGCTGACGCCACATTTCCGATTTGCAGCAATTCAACTACTGAATCATAGCATATTTCAAAAGCCTCATCCACAACTTGAATCTCTGGAGATAACTGAGGATCTACAACTACATTAATAGATTGAGAAAACCCAGTACATCCATCTTCATTCATGATAATAAGTGAATAATTTCCAGATTCTTTTACGACTATGGATTGTGTAGTTGAGCCATTTGACCAAACATAAGATTCAAATCCATCTTGACCATTAATAATTAGGCTATCACCAAGACAAAATTCTAACTGACCAATTGTTTCTAATGATGGTGATTCAGCCAAACATCCACCTTCAAGAATTGTAATCTTTGTATTTATAGAAACATCTAATTCCGTTTGTTTTAATCCCGAAGGCCATATAACAACTAAGGAATCAATTTGCTCCGCAGAACCAAGCCCAAAATAATTTGTAGCTGAGTTCGATATGCCATAGCTTTCACCAGCTCTTACTTCTCTTATCTGCTTGCCCCAAGAACCATATAGTTCGACTCTTGCTCCTATGGCATCTCTATTACTTATTACACCTTGTAATCTAATGGCAGAATAATTATTAGTTCCTCCACTATTTATCCACATTTTATCTGTGATATTAGATGGTGAAGTATAAATATTTGCATAACCAGCATAAACATCGATATAACCATCACTATTCAAGTCTCCCAATCCAAAAGACTCCATTCCATCATTATTAAAAGGATTTTGTAACTCAGTGAAAGTTAAGTCTCCATTATTATGAAAAATCTGAGCTTGACTCCCCGCTACAATGATATCTAGAAATCCATCATTGTCAAAATCACGCATGATACCTTGTATTGGAGTACCACCAATATCAATTCCTATATTCTCTATTTCTTCAAAATTTCCAGCTCCATCATTAATTAAGAGCTGTGCATTGTGATCGTGGTTAGTAATAAAACAATCTAACCATCCATCATTGTTCACATCTCCAAAATCAGCTGTCCATGATTGCCATTTGCTTGCCAACCCATAGTCTTCGGCTTTTTCAGTGAAATTTCCATTACCATCATTGATATATAGTTGATTTATTCTTCTTGGGTCATTTACATTGGTTACCCCTTGTCTACACTTTGCAATATAAAGATCAATATCTCCATCATTGTCAACATCTGTCCACGTAGAGCCATAATTTCCTGAAGCTGCTTCTCCTACATTTCCATCTTGAGACATGTCTATCCAGTACTGTCTAGAAAAATTCCCGTTGCCATCGTTTCCCCATATGAAACTTGCTCCATTATCATGACAAGCAAATAGATCAAGAAATCCATCATTATTAATGTCTACAAAATTTGATCCTTGTACAAATATTAGTTGACTGTCTTCTAATTCTCCATTTTCAAAACTCCCTGAGCCAGGATTAATCTTAGCTAAGCTTATCGTAGAAAAACCTCCGGAGAGGACTTCACTGACTCCATCATTGTCTACATCTGCGGCACACATGCTCCATTGACTACTCTCAGACACTTCTCCAAATTCTTTATTTTGAAACCCTGTACTCGTCTGAAATTCTACATTTAAAAATGTTCCTTGATTTAATCTTAAAATATCATCAAGCCCATCTCCGTTGATATCCAGAACCCCCATCGCTACCCCACTGTAATTTTCTTTAGCTTCTAAATTGTTAGTCTTGTCAGAAAAACTGATTTGAGCTATGCAATTATTTGTCAATGACATGGCAACCAATGATAAAATAGTAAGGTAGATTTTTTTCATATTGATTTTAATGATAGTTAGTAATAAGAAAACAAATCAGTAGGTTAAATAAATATCTTAATACTTAAACTTAAGTTACTTCAAAACTTATACGCTTACAACTAGCAAAAAGTTTGCATATCAAAGTATAAACTTTTGATCATTCAGAAATAATCACTTTTTTATTTAGAATAGAAACATTGTTTTTAATTTCTAGAAGATATATCCCAGCTCGAATATTTGAAAAGTCTAATAACTCTGATCGGCTAATAACTTTTCTTTTATCCAGAAGTCTTCCATCCACTCCATAGAGTGATACATTGATAGGCATTGAAACTTGAGACTCAACAATTATATTAATTATTCCATTACTTGGGTTTGGATAAACAGAAACATCTTTACCCTCGACCAGTTCAATTAAGGCATTAGGTTCCTCCACTACAACATCTACTTTCGTTTTTTCACTTGGACAACCTCCACCTCCTGTAGAAATTTTCCAATCATAGAAATAATAGTAATAATCCCCACCGAAATTTGAACCTTTAAGTCTTACTATATCGTCAACCACATATGGATAATCTACATTTTCACTACTTCTTTGCAATCTCGGACCGGTAATCCCAATATTTTGTTCATTTGTTTCCGCATCAGTTGTCAAACTCATGTTTTCACCTGCAGGTACATCAAGCCCTACATATATATAATTTTCTCCTTCCGGTATATCTATAAGAACTGAACTTATTTCATTCAAATCTTCGTCTACTAAAAGCATTTTTCTAACCCCAGGCATATCTGTATAGACTTTCACAGAGTCCAATCTAAAATCATCTAAAGCATCAAAAATGAGAAGATTGTTACTATTTGCAACTCCACTATAATCTGATCCTTCGTGATCAAGCATTCCTACATTCGAAGATATACCTACTTCCCCATTTTTATCTGAAGCATAGAAAGATATATTTTCAATCAATCCTGCTACTTCAAATGTATTTCCAATGGCAATATGATTATCATCGGTTTCATTTGCATACCAAGCTATATTATCACCAATAGCAGTCAATACAGCTATTTCACCTTCCATAATAGAATCTCCTTCTGCAATTGGAGCATCTGGATATTCCAAAACAATAATTTCAATGCTATTCGATTCAAATGAACCACAAAGGCCTTGGACACTAAGGGAATAAATACCGCTCTCTTCTACAGTAATGGATTGATCTTCACTTCCAGATGACCACATCACTGGGTAATTACCTTCGATGTCTTCCAAAGCCAATTCTACCATCTCACCTCTACAGAATATCTCATTACCTAGGCTTGTTATAATGGGATTTAATTGAGGATCTACTTCTACCATAATAGATTCAGAAAAAGCAGTACATCCTTCCTCATTTTCTGAAATAAGTGAATATGTTCCCCCTTCATATATAGTTGTGGAAGCAGTGTTGTCACCATTTGACCATTTGTATGTAACATACGCATCAGGTACACTTAATATGATACTATCTCCAGTACAAAAAGTAGTATTTCCCACAATAGTAATTTCTGGAGCTTCGGCAAGACATCCACCTTCTAACAGGATGATTTTTGAATTTATGGAAGGTTGATACTCTACCTGCGTAAGTCCAGATGGCCATTTTATTATTATAGAATCAATTGTTTCAGCTTGCTCAAGTCCAAAGTACTGTGTTGTAGAATTCATGATACCATAACTTTCGCCCGACCTCACTTCTCTGACTTGCATACCCCATTCTCCATAAATTTCGATCCATGCTCCTACTCCATTCAGGTTTGAAATTTGACCTTTTAGATTAACTGCCAAATAATTATTCATTCCTCCATCATTGATCCAAACTTGATCTAGCTGACTACTCGGATTGTTGAAACCATTAGCAAAACCTCCGAACACATCTACATATCCATCGTTATTAAGATCTCCGAGGGCATAAGATTGCATTCCTCCAGTTACAAATGCATCTTCTATTTCAGTAAATGTATTGTCTCTATTATTTAAGAATAATTGTGCAGTACTTCCTGCTACAAGTACATCCACCCAGCCATCATTATCAAAGTCTCTCATTACTCCTTGTATAGGCGTTCCACTCACATCTATTCCTGTGTTAGTAAGCTCAGTGAAATTTCCAGTTCCATCATTCAATAACATTTGAGATTGATGGTCATGGTTAGTTACAAATACGTCCAAAAATCCATCATTATTGATATCCTGCATATCAGCAGTCCAAGATTGCCACCCAATAGCTAGGCCTCTTGCGGCACTTTCTTCTGTAAAATTACCGTTGCCATCATTAACGTAGAGTTTATTGATTCTTCTATCATCATTTGTATTTGTCACGCCTTGTCTGCATTTAGCAATGTAAAGGTCGAGATCCCCATCGCTATCGATATCAGCCCAGATACTTCCATAATTGCCACTTGCATTCTCTCCCAGCGAACCATTTATTGATAAATCGATCCAGTCTGTGTTAACTTCAAAATTCCCGGCGCCATCATTAGCCCATATATATGAGGCTCCATCATCATGGCAGGCAAATACATCTAAAAAACCATCATTATTAATATCTACAAAATTAGATCCTTGAACAAAGACAGATCCACTTTGTGGAAGTACTCCTATCATACTCACATCGCCATTCATTCCAGAATTCATAAGTGTCAAGCCGTTATATGCACCACCAGATAATATTTCATTGGTTCCATTGTTATCAACATCTCCTATGCACATACTCCATTGATTTGAGCTTGTTATCGTTCCAAAGTTTAATGTCTCAAATGCAGAACCATCTTGTCTTTGATATTCAACATACAAATCTGAAGCTTCATCAAGTCTTACTATGTCATCTAAACCATCATCATTCATATCGATAACAGCCAATGCAACCCCACTTCTGCCTGGAGAAGTTATCAACTCGTCTGTCTTGTTGGTAAATGTGACTTGTGCTAATGTGACCGTTTGACTTAAAATAAACACTAAAAATGTAAACAGTTTAAAGTTCCTTTTTGATATACTCATCAGATTGAATGATTGGTTTTAATAATAAAGGCTTGAAATTAGAATTTCAGAATGAAAAAAAGAAACTATAGTGCGACTTATGTCATGGAATACTTTAACCAGACAGATTCAAGTTTAAATTCTATTAAAAAGTAAGCTAATCCGTTTTACATTTTCACTATCTTCTTGTATCCTATAGAGATTGTATTTATAGACAATTCAACTACATATAATCCATTTGGCAATGAAGTTAAATCTATTCTCCTATCACAAACAAATAGGATTTGAGCTTGAACATTATTCCATTTATTTACATATTTTTTAAAAACTTATCCATCTTTTAAAATATAAAATTTGCCTATAACCAATATTATTCATATGATTATTAAAAAAATATGTAGTATTAATATATTTTTAACCCTTCAATACGTTTTATATCGTCTGCATTGTAGAGTTCGGCCTAATACGGCATGAAAAGTGATATAAGATAAAGGTTATTATCAATTATTAAAAATTGATATTTGACATTTAAGAACTAGCAAAATCCAATGATTATGGTGACTACAGAAATACTAGAAAAAAGAGATAAAAACAAAGCACGTAATACGTCTATCGTAATTCATTTATTATTGTTACTGATTGCATTCTTCTACTTCTGGACTATGGATATCAAGCCTGTACCAAAAGAGAATGTTTCTACCTATGTAGCTATTGAATTCAAAGAAAGTAGTCTGAGTAAATATGCGCATGCAGACGCTGGTAAAAAGAAGGCGAAGACAGAATCTACTAAAAAGTTAGAAACTAAGAAGCCAAAACCAGTAGTAACTCCACCAAAACCAAAAGTGGTAATTCCTGTACCGAAACCGGTAGTAAAACCTACACCTACTGACCCTATCGTATCAGAGACTACTGTAGAAGAGAGCCCAGTAGAAGCAGTCGAAGAAGAAATAGAAATTGATATTCCTGAACCAGAAGAAATTATAGAAGTGGAAGAAGAAGTTGTAGAGGATCCTGTGGAAGAGGATGTTATAACTGAAGCAGACCTTGAAGAATTAATGGAAGAAGAAGCTGAAGGAGAAGCGGAAGCTGAGGAAGCCGCAGAAACTGGTGGTACAAGCGGAGACGGTGGTGATGACGACACAGACTCATCTATAGAAGGAGATGGAGGAACTGGAGAAGCAGGTGCTGGAGACGGTGACGGAGCAACGAGTGGAGATGATGGTGACGAAGGTGTTGGTGAGGCAGGAAGTGGAACCGGAGATTATGATGGAAGTGGAGATGGTGTTTTCGGTAGAAAGATCATTAAAAGAAACTGGAGAGAGTTATTTAAAGGTGGTAATCAATCAAAAGGTAAAGGAAAGATCGTTGTTAAGATCTGTGTAGATAGAGCTGGTGATGTTAGATATACAGAAATCCTATTTGACGAAACTACTGAAACAAATACACAAAGATTAAAGCAAGCTATGAAAGCTGCTAAAGGATATAAAGTACAAAAAGACCCTGGTGCTCCAGCTGAGCAATGTGGTAAATTGATATTTAATCTAGATATCAATGCACTAAAAGGCTGTCTCTTATACACATCTGACGCTGCCGACGAAGAGGATAG
>OJIO01000892.1_pt1 | contig 15643 bp, 7 predicted proteins | sample 1595621 | NCBI WGS metagenome assembly OJIO01 (sample SAMN05416776, study PRJEB24817) | seawater metagenome | isolation source: Sea water | place: Canada:Atlantic | collected 2013-07
ATCTACACTATCCTCTTCGTCGGCAGCGTCAGATGTGTATAAGAGACAGATTATCGACGGATTGTATCCGTCTCTAAAATGATGTGATCCATTCTAGGGTCATATGCTGAGTAGTTACAACTACTTGAATAAAACGATCCTATTTAGAAGTACCAGATAGCAATAAATAAATTTGCTGCTTCTTTTAAAATAAAAAAATAATTATTCAGCATCCTGATCTTTCGTATGTTAAAATTATATGGAATTTGCATTAAATCAGCAATTTACCTATTACAATAAATTATAATATGTATATTTACCTTCCGATACTATAAGATTGGTCTCAGACTAGTATCTCAAATTTGAAAAAATAGAAAACTACAATCCAATGGCTAAGATTTTAATCGTAGATGATGATAAAGGTATCCGTAACACACTGCGAGAGATACTCCAATTTGAAAAGTATACCGTAGATGAAGCTACAGATGGACTAGACTGTCTGGTAAAAATCAAACAGAACAAGTATGACGTCATCATTATGGACATTAAGATGCCCAAAATGGACGGAATGGAGGCAATCGAAAGAGTTCAGATATTGAGCCCTGAAACTCCTGTCGTGATGATATCAGGTCATGGAAATATCGATACAGCTGTAGAAGCTGTTAAGAAAGGAGCATTTGACTTTATATCTAAGCCACCCGATCTCAATAGGCTATTAATCACTATCAGAAATGCGATGGATAAGTCTGAGCTGATAATTGAGAAAAATACGCTTCAGAAAAAAGTATCTAAGAAAGGGAAGAGAGTACAAGAAATCATCGGCAATAGCAAAGCAATCACTGCGATTAAAAATACAATCGAGCGTGTTGGCCCTACAGACGCTAGAGTACTAGTTACTGGACCCAATGGATCAGGTAAGGAACTAGTAGCAAGATGGTTGCATGAAAACAGCCCAAGAAAGGAAAATAACATCATTGAAGTCAACTGTGCCGCTATTCCTTCAGAATTAATAGAAAGTGAGCTTTTTGGCCATGAAAAAGGATCATTTACCTCAGCTCATAAATTGAGAATTGGTAAATTCGAATTGGCGAATAATGGTACACTCTTCCTTGATGAGATTGGAGACATGAGCCTTTCAGCACAAGCAAAAGTACTGCGTGCACTTCAAGAAAGTAGAATTACTAGAGTTGGTGGAGACAAAGAAATCCAAGTCAATGTAAGAGTAGTCGCAGCAACGAACAAAGATTTAGAAGCAGAAATCAGAAAAGGGAAATTCAGAGAAGATTTATACCATAGATTGGCAGTAATTCCTATCCGAGTACCAGGATTGAATGATAGAAGGGATGATATTCCTTGTCTTATAGAGCATTTCATTGAAGGCATCTGTAATGAATATGGTTCGCCAGTAAAGAAGATAGAATCTGCAGCAATCAAAGACCTTCAGAAAGTAAACTGGACGGGTAACATAAGAGAATTGAGAAACGTCGTCGAAAGACTTATCATCTTAAGTGGTAAAACAATCACAAAATCAGATGTAAGCACTAACGTAGTCTCTGCTGACACAAAAAGACACAACTACAGCGAACTTTTTGATAAATTCGATAATCTAGAAAGCCTCAAAGCATACATGACTGTAGAATGGGAAAAACACATGGGTATATTGGTATAAATATAAACCCAAGTAAATAGAATATTTATTGAAAGCATCTGGTATTTTAGTATCAGATGCTTTTTTGTTTTCCAAAAAAAAAGGTGAAGCAAATTAATGCTTCACCGGATACTTAACACCTTAACTAAATAGGGTGTATGCACACTTTACATACCATTTACGTTCATAATTGGTATTATACGATACACTATTTCATTTTATAGTTACCATTCCCAACTTTGAATCCATTATTATAGATTTCAACGTCGTACATTCCTTTTGGTAATCTATCATTTACTCTCCATTTTACACATCCTTCAGTATCTTCATTATTATATTCTATCACACCTGTGCTTGTGTATCTTACTTGTGTATTGTCTAGTTTATTAGTCAATACTCCTGATCCCATATCTTCTCTTGCTACTGTTTCCCCAAGAGGATCTATCAATCTGATTTGGAATTCCTTTGGTCCAGAAGGAGTAACCAAATTCGTTTCAGTTGTAAAGCATACTTCAACTAAGTTGATGTTTTTAGCTCTTGATTTTTTCTTCTTTTTACCATTATCCTTTAATTGGTAACCTTGTACTTTCATAAAATTGATCTTGATAGCATTTGCCATATCAACTTTCGTATCGAGTACTTCATTCTTTTTAGCCAATCTCTCTTTCTCGACAGCTAATACCGCTCTTGCCGCTTCAATTTCATTTTTAGCAGTTTGCTCATTGAGATATTGCGTATTAAGAGAAGAGTTCTGTTGCTTAAGTTGAGTGTTACTTGCCATAAGCATAGCGTTATCGTCTCTTAATTGTGCCAACTCTGCTACATACTGTGCCGCTTGAGAGTTCATATTAGCAATTTCTTCTTTTGCTTTGTTAAGTTCTCTTTTTGTCCAAATCAGATTATTGATTTTATCCTTTTGAGACTTTAGTTCTACTTTCTGGCTTTCGATGAGACTGTTGAGTTCATTATTATCACTTCTCATATCTTCAAGGCCTTCAAGCGCAGCAGTATAATCTTGCTCTAGTTCTGCTTGTACTTGTTCTAATTCCACTAATTCAGTCTCTTGACGAATGTTTTGAGTTTTCAATTGAGAATTAGAAAACCATTGGTAACCGTTTAATCCGATGAGGGCAATCATAGCTATTATTGCCATAGCTGATAAGTTATTCTTTGATTTCAATGTCATTTCTGTTCAGTTTTTATGTTAAAAGTGTATGTAACAGTGCTTATTCGATATGATAACGGTACAAATATTGTTAAATATTTCCTTGTTTGCACTATTCAGGTGTAAATTGGTTGAATACACTTATTAAACCAATTAGTAGAAAACCCTGATAATCATGATAATCCAAAAGAAAATTCTTAAAAACACATTATTTATTGATATTGAAACAGTGTCCGCCACTGCTCATTTCGAAGATCTTTCTGAAGAAATGCAATCACTATGGATGAAGAAATCTCAAAAATTCAAAATAGATAAGGATCGAGAAATGACTCCAGATCTTGGCGCTGGTTTCTACAGAGAAAAAGCAGGCATTTTTGCAGAATTTGCCAAAATAGCTTGTATCACTGTAGGATATCTTTCGAATGAAAAAGGAGAAGAAACATCATTAAGGCTGAAATCATTTGCTGGAGAAGAAAAGGAACTCCTTGAAGAATTCAACGATTTACTCAATAATCATTACGACAGACCTGATGAGCACTACCTCTGTGGTCATAACATCAAAGAGTTTGATATCCCTTTTCTATGTAGACGATGCGTTGTAAACGGAATAGAACTGCCACGATTACTCAATATCTCTGGCAAAAAGCCTTGGCAAGTAGCTCATTTATTAGATACTATGGTATTGTGGAGATTCGGAGATTTTAAAAACTATACTTCACTTGCTCTATTGGCTGGCACCCTTGGTATTCCTTCTCCAAAAGATGATATCGATGGCAGTATGGTTGGTCATGTATTTTGGGAAGAGGATGATATCGATCGTATTATTACTTATTGTGAAAAAGATGTGGTTACGGTTGCACAAGTGGTTATGAGATTTGCGGGCATGGATTTGATTAGTGAGGATAGGATTGAGGTTGTGTAGTAAAAGCTCTATATAATTTTTAATTTCACGTTATAATGAGCACCGTTTTTTTACGATAACTAATAATCACAAAATGAAAAACATACTAACAATAATACTAACCACTACCTTATTCATATCATGTGGCGGCGAAGAAGAATATCCAATCACATATACATTTGACAAAGCAAATGAAATATCTACAGTTGTATTAACAGCTGACAATACAGGAGAGGTAATTGAAATAGAAAAGTTACATAGTTTAGAGAACTTAGGATTAAGTCCTTTCGAATTCTTTACTATGACAGCAGGTTTACAAGTATTTAAATCTTTAACTATTGATTCCGAAACAGACCTAACTATAGATTTTGGGATGGACACACCTCTTGGACAGGTAGTCTCCTTCTCTTACACGGATAATGAAGTAAGTCAATTTGGGTTAATAATTGAAGAAGATAAAATAAGCCAAAGAGCCTGTTTTGACTTGTCATCAAGTCCCACATATCCCTCTTCACTTAATGCAAATAGATGTGATGAAGAAGATGCTGGAATTGCGGGTCGAGATGCATTCACAACCAATGAATTTTCTACAAACGATACATTAGCGTATTCTATAATTGAGTATGTGTATCTTAAGGAGAACTAGACGTACTAATAATTAACAATTGCTAGATATCATATTTAATTTGTGTCTGGAGATATAGACTAACTGTGTTGTGTGGAAGAATAAAGAGACCACCGAGGTTTTCGAAACCTCGGTGGTCTTCTGTCCGAAAATCACACGACAACTTCCTCCTCCTTAATCCTTCTCCAAAAGGAGGACATAGGCATGGCTCTGGCTGTATATCGATTATCAACAAAAAAAGGCCTCAAACCAAACGATTTGAAGCCTTCTATATTTCTTAAAAATTAATTTCTTAATTCTGCTTTAATCTTTCTAATATTCCATTGTTATCAATAACGATTTCGGCATCTGCAAAACCTTTGTTGACAGCTTTAATCATAGCTTGTTCAGCATCAGCATATGTACTATATCCACCTAAGATGAAGATCGTCCAAGCACCTTTGGTCCATTGCTCTATTTTTCCTAATTGCTTCGCATTCTCGATATCAAACCAGATCGGATCTTCATAAGACGCTAATCTGATCTTATAACTATTCCTACCTGTATTGTTCAGTGAGAATTCATTTGATTCAATCGTATTTGTTGACGGAGTTACAGCTTTATTAGTAGTCGTCTTTATAGAAGAATCATATGAAGTATACGAATCTTTCTGACTATCGTTAGCTACTATAAGTTCTATTTGCATAGATCCTAGATCATCTTTCGTGATAAATGCATCTCTATATCCACTTGCTTTTACACTTTTTAAGACCGTTTGAGCCTCTTGTTTATCTAAGAAATAACCCAACTTTATTTTAGTACTTGTTGCTTTGAAGACTTTATATAGGTTACCAAATTTCGATAATGACAAGAACTTATTAACATTCCCTGAAGTTCTACTCAATGCCGCCAATTGAATAAAGTACACATTTGACGCTGGTAAAATTTCTCCTAATGCTACTCTTTTAGCACCTGCAAGATCAAGATTTAATGGTGCTTTACTTGCAGATATTGCTTTGAAGTTTGGTATTTTAAATGATTCTGGCTTATCCGTTTCTTCTGCAGTTGCAACAACTTCTGTAACAGAAGGAATTGTTTGCTTTAATATAGGTTCTGGAGTCGTTTGTGGCTCTATAGATTGAGGTACTGTTTCCACTTCTTTTTCGATAACAACATCCTCTTTCATAGGTTGAACTACAGCTTGCTTTTCTGCATTAAGCTCTATAGCCAATTCTTCCTCTTCTATCTCTGCTATGTATTTTTCTAACGAGCGTCCAAGAACATTGATAGGAGTACTTACATCTTTTGTTTCTATAATGCTAGTTGAAGTTGCAGTCGAAATATTACCCAATTCAGTATTCGGAAGTTGGTTGATAAGGATCTCTTCTTTTACTTCTTGTATTTGTACTATTTCCTCAATAGGTTTTGCAAATCCCCAAGTCGTTAATTCATCTTCCTCTTTTTCTAACTTGGTCGCTGATAAATCATTTAATTCTGGATTAGTGTTTTCTACTTCTTCAGTTATTTCAGGATTTAGAACTGTAATCTGTATTTCTTCTGAATTTGCTACAGCCTTTGCAGATGGATTATATATATCATAACCTACTTCACTTTGTATAGTTGACAATGCTACTGCATTAGGCACAAAATCGCTTCCTGCTGCAAAGTCTGCAATTTCAATTGGTACAGCAAGGTAAATATCATCCATTCCTTTACCTCCTAATCTATTAGAACTAAAGAAGATCCCATCACTTCCTTCTTTGATCATGGGATAATAATCATCTGCAGGTGAATTGATCCCGTTAGCCATGTTTTCTGGGTGTGTCCATTGACCTCCTTTTACCAGAGAATGAAAAATATCATACCCTCCCATTCCGTGATGGAAGTCAGAAGCAAAATATAGATCCTCCCCATTGAAGAAAGGTGTGATTTCGTTTCCTGCAGTATTTACATCATTTCCTAAATTTTCTGGATAAGTCCAAGAGTTGCCCTTCCAGTAGCTTACATATATATCGTAACCTCCAAATCCTCCAACTCTATTACTAGCAAAATACAATGCTGAACCATCAAAAGCTAAAGATGGAAAACCTGTAGAAGTACCAAATTCATTATATCTAAATGGACGTTCATTGTTCCATTCTCCGTTCTCTTTCAAGTCAGCTATATAGATACTGTGATAGCTGTCATCTCCTGTTACATGCGCTCCACCATTTTGAATCTTATTTCTTGTAAATGCACATTTTCCTACTTGAGGGGCGAAACTGATAGGTCCGATGTTTTTCTTTTCAGCGATACCAGATCTGAGAAATTTCACATTATCCGCTCTTAGATCTTCAGACACTTCGGCGATATAAAGCATATTACCTGTTAACTTTTGTCCTGAGTTTTTAGCATCATCAGATAGTTCTACATCATTTCTAAAAGAAGAAAAAATCAATCTGTCATCTGCGAAAGCTACGCCAAAATCAGAATTTGCAGTATTCACGCCTACTAATTCAACTTCATAGGCATCATTTTGTCTGTATAAATGGTGGGCAAATTCACAAGAAAGCTGATAGTGTTGAGCATCTTGTGGATTGTATATCTTATATAATTCGAATTGATAATGTGCCTCAGTATACTTGGCCATTTTCATCAAAGTAACTCCATAGTTTCTGATATGAATTGGATTTAGGAATTCTTCTGGCATAATGTTAGCAAATGCCTCTTCCGCTAAACCTAGTTGATTAGTCATTCTGTACGCTTCCGCTAAATTTGACTTCGCTTGAAGGTTATCAGGATGTTTATCTAAGGTTTTCTTGTAAGAATCTATTGCTTCATGGTAATGCTTAAGGTCGAATTGTTTATTCGCTTTGTGCAATATATTTTGACCTGAAAGCGGCGTAGATAGGCAGATGCAGATCAACACGATTGCAATTTGTCCAGCAAAAGCAACGCAAGTTTTCTTGTCGATCATCTTAGAAGCAGTCGCTTTAACCGATCGAAGACATACAGAATAATGTGCCATAATTGACAATTGTCGTTTCATATTCATGATTTCAAATTTGTAGACCCTATTGTATTAGTCTAGCAAATATATGTAAAACTACAACTACTAGTTAGTAATACATGATAAATATATGTAATATGTAGAAAACAGATCATTTTTTCTATATTATATACCTGCCCATTTTTACTATACCAAATAGCAAAAGACCCATTTTGTCTTACAAACAGACTATTTATTTGCTTTCTGAACATTTAAACAACTTTAAAAATTGATAATTGTATATATTCACATATTGAAGTGTTTGAAAACTTTCCTGTCTTTCGAAAATCATGCTTTCAACTAATACCTTTTAATCGCAATACACTACAAATGAAAAAATCTAGCTCCTACCTTATATTATTATTTGCTCTTCTTGTTGTAAATCATACAACCGCACAAAAACTTAATCACTTGTTAGGTGAGGTGATCGTAGAAGTAAAAGGTGATGCTGGTGCAAGATCGCTTGTTATCGATTTAAATGCAAATAGTAAATACAGATCAAGTATACAAGCCACAAAAATAATGGCGGAACCTATGAATCTATGGGTATTGAAAGTAGATCCCAATTTAGATAATGAGATAGAATTTTTAGAAACTGTCAAAATGAATAAACATACATTATTGGCTCAAAAGAATCACCTTTCACAATTAAGAGAGACGATTCCTAACGATCCATTATTTGATAATCAATGGCAATATATCAACCTTGGTTCTAATGGAGGTCAGATCGGTGCTGACATCGATATGGAGCTTGCATGGGATCATACCACTGGAGGTAAAACTATCGATGGTGATGATATTGTAGTTTGTGTCATAGATGATGGCATCAGAATAAACAACCCTGATTTAGGAGATAATTTATGGATTAATGATGCTGAAATAGCCGATAATGGAATCGATGACGATGAGAATGGATATGTCGATGATGTTAGAGGGTGGAATGCTGAAGGTGACAATGACAATGTATATCAGGGTGGAGGTCACGGTACATCTGTAGCTGGCATTGTGGGAGCAAAAGGAAACAATGAGATCGGTGTTTCTGGTGTGAATTGGGACGTAAAACTGATGATAATCATAGGCGGAAGTCCTGAATCCTTAGCTTTGGCTTCATATGCATATCCGTATCAAATGAGAAAACTATACAATGAGACAAATGGCGAAAAAGGTGCCTTCGTAGTAAGTACTAATGCAAGTTGGGGTGTTGACTTGGGTGACCCTAATGATGCTCCTATCTGGTGTGATTTCTATAACGTGCTAGGTGAAGTGGGTATTCTCAACTTCGGTGCGACTATCAATGGTAATACAAATGTAGATGTGCAAGGAGATCTGCCTACTGGTTGTTCTAGCGACTTCTTAGTATCTGTTACAAATATGAATAGACAAGATGAAAAGGTAACATCAGCAGGCTATGGAATTCGTTCTATCGATCTCGGTGCGTTTGGTGCTCAGACATATACTTTAGATGGTAATAATTATGGTTCATTTGGTGGCACTTCTGGAGCTACGCCGCATTGTGCAGGTACAGCTGCATTGTTATATGCTGCCAACTGTAGTGAATTTATGACTGTTGTAAAAAATGATCCTGCTCAAGCAGCTCTAGCTGTTAAGGATTATATACTTCATGGAGTAGAATCTAACCAAAGTTTACAAGGAATTACTACTACCGGTGGAAGACTAAATGCCAATAATGCTATGTTAAACCTACTCAGCACATGTGAAGACTGTACAGATGCCTATGGTGCTCGATTGTCAGAGATACAAGTTGACAATGCTAAACTTGTATGGCTTGACAATGGTAAAATAGGAACAGTGTCCATCAGATACAAAGCGCTAGATGCAGTTGACTGGAATGAAATAAATGATATCTCTTCAGGTTATCAATTTACAAATTTAACTGCATGCACATCTTATGAATATCAGATTAAGACTGCGTGTAATGGACAAACTGATAGTGAATATACTTACCCAAGGGTATTCGATACTGATGGCTGTTGTATTGCTCCTGAAGGAGTAAGTGCTGCAATTGAAGAAAACACTATAGTTATTGATTGGGGAAGTGTGACAGCAGCTACTAATTTTATAGTAGAGTATAGAAATATTGAAAACCCAGATTGGACTGTTGCTAATCTAGGAACTGATAATTCATTTACTTTTTCAGGAATTGAAGACTGTCAATATTATGAAATTAGAATAAAATCAGAATGTGCCGCTACTTCTAACGAGTCAGAATTTTCAGAAGTGATTGGTTTATCTACTGAATGTGGTGCATGTTCTAGAGAATACTGTTCATTTGGTATCAAAAACATCGATGATGAATGGATTGAGTCAGTAATTATACCCGACGTATTCCAAAATATATCTGGAGTTAATAATTCTGGTTATGGATATTTTGTTGGACAATTTGACATTAAACTTGATCAAGGAAAAGAGTATGAAATCATCTTGTCTCCTGGGCACACAAGTACTTTATACGATGAATTTTTCTCAGCTTTTATTGACTATAATCAAGATGGAGAATTTTCTGAAGAAGAAGCGATCTATATTTCTGAATTCGCTACACAGACTCCAATTTCTGGATTATTTACTATTCCTCTCGAATCAACAGTAGGAATAACAAGGATGAGAGTCATCATGAGATATAATGAACTCAATCAAGGTTCATGTGACAATGGAGCATTCGAATATGGAGAGATTGAGGACTATTGTGTTGACATAATGCCGAAAGTTAATACAATCGATATCAACAATACTGGATATTTAGTCTACCCTACTCTTACTTCTGACCGTTTGAACATAGATCTAGGAAGTGAAATAACAACTGAAGGTTTGATTGATATTGTCTCGACACAAAATGGGCAAACTGTTAAACAAAAGAATATTACATCAAATCAATCAATATACACTGTTGATATGTCAGAGTATACTTCTGGCGTCTATATGGTTGTGATTAATGTGGGCGGAGATCGTATTGTACAAAAAGTAGTTAAATTTTAACCCAATTAAACAAAAGAATATCAAATCGATACATTCTTTCTGATCAAAGGTTCATCATTAAGAGAACCAAATATCCAGATTCTTGCTGATTTTATCTATTGGAATATTGAGTTTACTATGCTATTAAAACAGAATGGACTTGAATGAGAGAAAATTATTCTTTTAGATTTACAAACATCAAATAGCTATTATCAAAATCAATCACCTAATCAATGTCAAATCTCCAACATAAGAAACTTGTTTTCCATCAACTAAAGTCACCAAAGCTTCTACAATATATACAGCTATTTCTGCATTCTGACCATTCACACTACCATCCCACCCAAAAGATTCGTCACCTGGAATTGGGTTATTAGATACATAAAGAAGTCCACCCCAACTATCATAAACTTTGATGTATTCAATTGATTGAATCCCCGTGACGAGGGGTAGATAAAATCTGTCATTAATATTGTCGCCATTTGGTGAGAATATTTGAGGGAAAGGTAATTTATCTGGTCTATTAAGTGTGATTCTGAACTCCTTTTCTACTATACATCCATTTATATCAATGACTTCAACTGATATAGTCATATTTCCATCAGGTATGATATCAAATGATATACATCCATCACAAGGAACATTGCTAGACCAAGTTATCTGACTTATTGAATCCAATGGAAGATTAATCTCTGCTAATACACTAAGTGATTGGCCAAAAATCAAAGTTGTATCCATTGGAAGAATAACAGACAACAATGTACTAGTATCAATAACAACAAGGGTATCTAAAACACACCCAAGACTATCCATTATTGTCAATTCATGCTCGCCAATATTTAGAAAAGGTATATCCATTCTTTCACCATAATCATTGCCATTTAAAACAATGTTAAACGGCCCAAATCCTCCTATTACATTTCCAATTTCTATTATTCCATTTTCAAAACCAAGACAGGTAGGAGGTGTAATCAATAAATCTACACCCATTAGATCTTGCTCTTGCAATATTAAGTCTAGAGTATCAAAACTTATACAACCAATAGAATTGTCTGTGACTTTAATAATATATAATCCTTCTCCCTCTATTCTTGGGTTTAGAGTGTTTTCACCCGCTAAGATTTTCCCATTATCTGACAGCCATTGATAACTATATTGTGGGCCCATAGAGGAACCGCTACCAGACAAGTTAATTTCTAAATTCTCACATTGAAAAAGGTCATCATTATGAGCAATAGCATCTGGATATATTCTACCGTCAATTACTTCTATGGTTGTGCTGTCTACACATCCATTTTCGCCTGTTACAATCAATGTGTACAGCCCTGGTTCTTCTGTCATTGCTAAAGGGGTATTCGCAGTATATTGATTAGGACCTTGCCATAGTATAGATCTATCATCAGCTACATCTGTAGCTAATATTTCGATTGGACCCAAACAAAATAAAATCTCAGCTTCTGCAGAAAATATGGGCAAAATTGGTTCATCAATTACTAGAAAAGTGTCTGTAGTCGAACAGCCATCTGAAGAAACCGCTAATCCGATATATTCCCCTGGTTCAAATATCTTAGCCGTATCTCCAATAGCAAAATAACTAGGTCCAAACCAATTGGTTGATGCACCTTGGCTAATGCTGGTCGCGGTAACTACTGCCGGTGCTCCATCACAAGGAAGATAATAATCATCTACAATTAATATTGGAAAAACACGTTCGTCTCTAACCTCTACTTCAGCACTTGATATGCATCCATTTATTGAAGTCACAGTTACTTGATAAAATCCACTTTCGAAAACCAATGGCTCTATATCTGTACTTTCAAAATTTGGCCCCGTCCATTCATAACTTATTAGAGGAATATCTGAAATCACGTTCAAAAACACCTTACCCGCAGTACAAGTGATTGGATCACCAAAAACCTCAATTACAGCTGCTGTGGTATCGTAAAGCACTTCCATTGTATCTTTAGAAATACACCCATTAGGTCCAGTAATTTCGACTGTATATTCTCCATCTTGATCTGTTACTATTGTTTCTACATTGGGGTCTAATACACCATTCCCAGTCCATTCTAAAGACCAAGATGATTCATAATCAGCTATCGACAATGTCACTTCATCAAGGATACAAGTTATTTGATTGCTTAGATCTATTGAGCCAAGTGGAGGAAAACTATCTCTATATACAAAAAACGAATCTATAGATCTGCAACCATCAATGTTCGTTAATATAAATGAATAAGTGCCTGTTTGTCCAGTTGTGAAGCTGTAATCATTGTCTGGTACATTTGTTGGTCCAGTCCAGACTACGTCTAATAATGGATCTGATGATGTAAACCCAACAGTCACCATGTTATCAATACAGTCTATAGAATCCAGATCAATAACATAGTCTGGAAAATCATTACTTATGGTTACTTCATTTGTGACTGTAGTGGTGCATCCATTATCCGCTATTCCCACTGCACTATAAATACCTGGTTTATCTACTTGAATGTTTAAGTCGTTTTGCGAAATTATCCCCGGTCCGCTAAATATGTATGAGGTCGTAATAGCATCCACTGCAAGATTAATATCTACAATAGAATCTGCGCATGTTATTACCCCATCGTTTATCATTGTTAAAACCGGAGAAATGGTGTCAGCTACAACATTAATCTGGAAGGTGTCTCTACACATCCCAGGAGCTACTGCATACACATTATAAATTCCAGGTTCTGATATCGTTGCAGTTTCACCATTTGCTGAAAAATTTGGACCTTCCCAGATGATATTGATCGTACTCGATTCATAAGTTACATCAATGGTCAAAGTAGATGAGAAACAATTGTAGATCGTATCTCGGCCCATAAGATTTGGTAATTCCCCTTCATCAAAAACCTCGATGCTGTCTAAGCCTACGCAACCATTCGTAAATTGATAACTTAAATAGTATAAACCTGGCTTATCTATTTCTGGTTCTTCATTATTATCTAATAGTCCAGGACCTGACCACTGATAAGAATCGAACTCTCGTTCGACATCGATATTTATTTGTACTGTTTCATCCTCACAATTGAGAATATTAGCTGATATATCTTCGATTTTGGATACTTTATCTTCTTTGATATCAAATGAATATTTAGAACTACAACCGTTAGTTGGATTTGTTACAATTACTTCATAAAATCCTGTATCCAAGACTCTAATAATATTAGAATCAACTGGAAAAAAAACACCTTCTAATGACCAAACCATATCATAACTAGATGTATCAGAAGGTACAATGTATACAGTATCCGTATCACAATTCAGATCACTAAATTCAAAAGATAGATCTGGTAAATCAACATCAACACCCATTGTGAAAGTATCAATATCAAAACAACCATTCTCCAAACTTACTTTTACTATGTATTCCCCAGGAGCAAATATCCATGGTGTAGATGATGTATCTCTGAAACCATTCACGTTTGTCCATTCGTAGGTGGCATCTGTTATATTTATGGAGGACATTATTTGTATACTATCTTGACCACATAGAAAATCGGCCTCCACAACTGATATTTCTGGACTAACTAGATCTTCAGTCACGATCAATGTTGTATCTAATGTACATTTCTTATCATCTTCCAAATGAAGCAGATATAATCCTGATAGACTAGAATTAAATGTTGAATCCACTACTGGTGCTCCATTGGGTAGTATCCAAAGCGGATTTAGTCCTCCAATGCTAGACGAATATGATATGATGACTTCTGGTTGCTCACAATCAATCTCCCCTCCGAATAGCTCTACATCAATGGTATCTACTTGGCTATTTATATCTATGCTAAATGTATCAACACAGCCTTCTCCTGTACGAACTCGAAGATAATATCGTCCTGGTATGTCTATCAGTAAAAATGTATCCATTCCCAAAACATCATTGTCCTTTATCCAAAAGAAGTTAGAGTTAAATGTGTCCGCATTTGTAGTTCTAATAACTGTAGATGGGTCTTCACAGGTAAGAGTATCTCCTGCTAATACAAACTCTGGATATTCTCTGACATCCTCTACAACTATATCTCTGCTGACTAAACAACCAAACTCGGTTACAAATTCGACATTATAGGTACCCTCAACTCCAACTAATATATCATTACCGATTTCTCGAAAGCTATTTAATCCTGTCCATGATATATCGTCTATCTCATCACTCGTGTTTAGTTCTACAAATGCACTATCAGATAAACAAGTAATGTCCTCTATAACAATTTCAACTTCAACATAATCTTCGTTTTCTGTTATTAATATTTCATTTGTGAAAATGCATCCTAGCGTAACAACTTCAAATACATATGTACCCGCTTTATCTATTTCTACTAATTCATTTGATGGATTTGATATAAAATTACCATCATTTGTCTTCCAGGCAAAAGTAGAGATGCCTGTCAAATCAGTATCTGTAGCATCCAATTCTATAATCGGATTTGCACAAGACAAAGCATTATTGTCTGAAGTAACCAAAACCTCAAGATTTACTACTTCCAAATCCAGCATACTTATACTGTCACATGGATTTAATTCTGTGATGACTTCATATAAGCCCGATTCAGTGTAATTATCTGCACCAATTGTAACAGTATCTCCTTGGCATATTCTCCTAGTCTCTGTTATAACCTCTGGCACTTCAAATATTTCGATATCTATACATTCATTTGAAAGCGTAGCACATATAGCATTGTCCAAAATATAGTTCTCAATGACCGATAGGTCACTACCTACTACCATTCCTTCAACTTCCGCCTCATCATCTAAAAAATATTGAATTCCACAAAGTGTGTAGCTCCCAGGAGCAGTTGAAGAAAAATCAGTATTGGTAGTTAGGTTTTGAAACCCACTTTCATCAAAGAATAGGTATTGATATCCATATGCCGTGCTGTCATAAGTATTTTCCAGATTGGGTACTATTGTAAGATTAAGTTCCTCGCTTTCTTCACAATAAGATACATTCTCTTCATCTAAAGAATGAGTAATAGGTTCGCAAGAATTTACAGTTATCATAGAATCATTACAAAACTCCATGCCAAAACAAGAGAACATACCTTCTCCAAATTGAGATTCATCTGATATGTGTAATTTCCATACGCCATTTACCGGTCCAGTAAAGTTTTCCAATCCACTAAGATGAGGATAGTATGATCCTGTATAAGTAGTAAACACAACCCATCCTCCAACCGGATTACTATTCCATATCTCATCATAATTGAGATCAGGCATTGCTGTAAGACTATCTCTATTGACAAACTGAATGTCCCATGAATTGACCAGGCCAGTATCTGTCTCTTATACACATCTGACGCTGCCGACGAAGAGGATAGTGTAGA
>OJIO01000897.1_pt1 | contig 15591 bp, 10 predicted proteins | sample 1595621 | NCBI WGS metagenome assembly OJIO01 (sample SAMN05416776, study PRJEB24817) | seawater metagenome | isolation source: Sea water | place: Canada:Atlantic | collected 2013-07
TTCGTCGGCAGCGTCAGATGTGTATAAGAGACAGTCGTTGTTCAGTTTGTTGCTGATGCGGCCGATTTCTTTTTCCAGGCGTTCTGCTTCTTTGTTCAGGCGAGCGATTTCCTTGTCTTTGTCGATCAGGCCTGCCATGGGCACCAGTACTTCCATTTGGCCAACCAGTTGGGTAGTGGCCATGGGGATGGTGTCGCCGTCGTTAACCCAGGTGATGTTGCTGAGTTTGGCGAGCTTGGCGAGGAAGGTCTGGTTTTCGTCGGCGCGGCGGAAGTCTTCGTCGTCGCCGTCTTTCAGCAGTACGTCGAGTTCTTTGCTGGGGCCGATGTTCATTTCTGCGCGAATGTTACGTACGGCGGTAATGACGCCTTGTAGCCATTCAATGTCGGCTTCGGCTGCGGTGTCGATCAGGGCGTCCTGGGGTGCCGGGTAGGCCGCCAGCATGATGGTTGCTGTGGCGTCTGGGCCGCCTTTGCCAGCCAGGTCTTTCACCTGTTGCCATACCGCTTCGGTGATGAAGGGGATGATCGGGTGGGCCAGGCGCAGGGTTGCTTCCAGTACGCGTACAAGGGTGCCGAGGGTGCCGCGTCGGGTTTCGGCGCTGGCGTTTTTGTCCCACAGTACCGGCTTGGACAGTTCCAGATACCAGTCGCAGTATTCGTTCCAGATGAATTCGTACAGCGCCTGGGCGGCCATGTCGAAGCGGTATTGATCCATGTGGCGGCGTACTTCGCCTTCGGCGCGTTGCAGGCGCGAGATGATCCAGCGGTCGGCCAGTGATAATGCGGCAGGCTCACCGGTGGCACCACAAGCCGCCAGCATGTCGTCGGTAATGGCGATGCTGGTGTTGTTGGCTGCTGCGGCTTCGACGGCTTCTTCTCCAGCAATGGAGAGCATGACGTAGCGCGAGGCGTTCCACAGTTTGTTACAGAAGTTGCGGTAACCTTCCAGGCGTTTCATGTCCCAGTTGATGTCTCGACCGGTAGAGGCCATGGCAGCCAGGGTGAAGCGCAGGGCGTCGGTGCCGTGGGGGGCGATACCGTCGGGGAATTCTTTTTGGGTGCGCTTGCCGATTTTTTCCGCCAGTTGTGGCTGCATCATGTTACCGGTGCGCTTTTCCATCAGTTTGTCGAGGCTGATGCCGTCGATCATGTCCAGTGGGTCAAGGACGTTGCCTTTGGATTTGGACATTTTCTGGCCGACTTCATCGCGGATCAGGCCGGTGACGTAGACGGTTTTGAACGGAACTTGTGGCTTGCCTGGGGTTTTCGATGAAGCATCGTCTTTGCAAAAATGCATGGTCATCATGATCATGCGGGCAACCCAGAAGAAGATGATGTCGAAGCCGGTAACCAGTACATCGGTGGGGTGGAAGTCAGCCAGGCGACGGGCGACTTCTTTGTCGTCGGTGTTGGGCCAGCCGAGGGTGGCGAAGGTCCACAGGGCGGAAGAGAACCAGGTGTCGAGGACGTCGTTGTCTTGCATCAGTTCAACGTCGTCGGCCAGATGGTTCTGGGCGCGCACTTCGGCTTCGTCGTGGCCAACAAAGACATTGCCTTCGGCGTCGTACCAGGCCGGAATGCGATGTCCCCACCACAGCTGGCGGGAGATGCACCAGTCCTGGATGTCGCGCATCCAGCTGAAGTACATGTTCTCGTAGTTTTTCGGGACAAATTGGATGTCGCCGTTTTCGACCGCTTCGATGGCGGGTTTGGCCAGGGTTTTGGCATCGACGTACCATTGATCGGTAAGCATTGGCTCGATGACGACGCCACCACGGTCGCCGTAGGGGACGGTGAGGTCGTGGTCCTTGATGGCGTCGAGCAGGCCCAGTGTCTCGAAGTCGGCAACAATGGCCTTGCGGGCGGCAAAGCGTTCCATGCCACGGTATTTTTCCGGGATGCTGGTGTCGACGTCGGTATTGACCGAGCCATCAGAATTAAACGCCTGGGCTTCGTCGCGGATGTCGGCGTTGAAGGTCAGGATGTTGATCATCGGCAGGCCGCAGCGTTTGCCAACTTCGCAGTCATTAAAATCGTGAGCCGGGGTGATTTTGACGCAACCGGTGCCCTTGGTCATGTCGGCGTGTTCGTCACCGACGATCGGGATGCGGCGGCCAACTAACGGCAGTTCGATGAATTTGCCAATCAGGTGCTGGTAGCGGGAGTCTTCCGGGTTTACGGCAACGCCGGTATCACCGAGCATGGTTTCCGGACGTGTCGTCGCCACGACGATGTAGTTTTGGGTGTTGCCGTCGGCGTCGGTGTAGGTTTCGCCGTCGGCCAGCGGGTAGCGCAGGTGCCACATGCTGCCTTTGGATTCCTTGTTTTCGACTTCCAGGTCAGAGATGGCGGTGTGTAGTTTCGGATCCCAGTTCACCAGACGCTTGCCACGGTAGATCAGGCCGTCGTTGTAGAGACGGATAAACACTTCTTGCACGGCTTTGTAGAAGCCATCGTCCATGGTGAAGCGTTCGGTGTCCCAGTCAACGGAGTTGCCGAGGCGACGCATCTGGCCGGTGATGGTGCCACCGGACTGTTCTTTCCATTGCCAGACTTTTTCGAGGAACTTGTCGCGGCCTAATGCGTGGCGATCCGGCTGGCCTTCGGCGGCCAGTTTGCGTTCAACCACCATCTGGGTGGCGATACCGGCGTGGTCGGTGCCGACTTGCCACAGGGCTTTTTTACCCAGCATGCGGTGATAGCGGGTGAGGGCATCCTGAATGGTGTGCTGGAACGCATGGCCCATGTGCAGGGAGCCGGTGACGTTCGGCGGCGGAATCATAATGGAGTAGCCTTCGCCATCCAGGCCATCCTGATAGGGCTTGAAGTAGCCTTTTTCTTCCCATTGCTGGTACCAGGTTTGTTCGAGGGCGTCGGGCTTGTAGGTCTTGTCCATGGCGATGGTGTGATCTCAATGGTAACGCAGCGAGCCATCTCGGCAGATTTGGCAAGCGACTGATTAAACGATGAAAAAATGGCGGTCAGTATAACGGAATCGGAGCGCGGGTTCAGCCGCTGGATGGGGCTGGATAAGTATGTGGGCCAGCAGCCCGCATACTCAGGGGATCAGGTAGTCGCAGGCGTTCTCAGCGTGGCTTGGCCATCAGGATGTTGCGCAGTTTTTCACGCAGTCGGGTCTGGATAATGGGGGTCAGTTCATCGATCAGGGATTCGATCAGCTGGTTTTTTTCCGTTGTTTCGAGGCGTGAGATGGCTTCGGAATCGCGCTGCTGCTTTTGTTCCATCACTCGTTGCATGGTGCGATGGGCTTCTTCGGCACTGTGCTGGGCGGCCAGTCGTTCGGAGGTCAGGCGATCCAGCACCGATTGTGGCAAAAATGGGTTGGAAGATATTTTGGCGGTAATGGCGGGTGCTGGGCTGGCCGCTGGCGCAGACGGCTCAATGTGGAGGCTGTTGTCCGTGTCCCTGTCTGTCAATGTGGGGATGTCCGCTTCGGTCATGTCTTTCTTCAGATCGGGCAAGTGATTGGCCGCAGGGGGGGCCGGAGTGGCTGCCGGAGAGAGGTTGAAAGGTGTAATCATCAGGCCGTCAGCGGCAGAATGGCCGCCGTCAATGGGGCCGAGCAGGGCATCAAGGGTGTCGGTGCTGTGGTCGGTTGCGTGCTTGCGCAGCATCTCCTGACGCAGGTGTTCAAGAATGTCGCCAGAGATAATGGCGGGTGCCGGTGTCGTGGGTGGCGTTTTAACCGCCGATAAATGAGACGGGCGATTGCCAGGCTTGTTGATGTTGCGCAGTGCGGGTGGTTCATCCCGGCTGAACAGGTCGCTCAGTACCGGCACTTCGTCAACGGTGTTCAGCTGGGTCAGTGCGCGTTCCAGGTCAATTTGCTCACCGGCTGCATCGTCGAGGACGCGTTGCAAGGTTTCCAGTTCGTCGAGCAGGTTACGCGAATCGTTTTCGGTGCTCATGTGCGTAGTCTCATATCCTGGTGAGTAATAGGGTAGCCCCTGTCACGCAAAAAACGAAAATGGTCGCGAGTGTGTTCCAGTACCGCATCGTGCTGGATGACGACTTCGACCAGTCGATCAAAACGGCCAAAAAAAGATGGCAACTGGTGGTGCAAGTTGATCAATACGTCGTGCTGCTCTGGCGGTGCTTCGTGCCAGCCAATATGCACCGGGCTCTGGCCAACAGGCCGTTGCTCGTCCACCAGGCTGTGCGGCACAAAGGCGCTGTCACGGAACTCCCACAGCTGCCGGTCCAGTTGTTCGGCGTGGTTGCGAGACCCGGTGTGAATATAGACGCGTTTGCCCTGGCTCAGGGCTTTTTCGGTCAGGCGGCACACGAATTGTTGTTGTTCGACGATGGTGGTCGCTGCCAGTACATAAAAAAGAATATCTGTCATTCGTGGCGTGGCCGCAGTTGTCCTGGGTCAATAATGAGCTAAATGCTACCCCGGTTAGGGGGTGCTTTCAAACAGGTTGATAGCATTAACGGCGGATCTTTTATGCGTTGTCTGGCAGTGCCGGGCGATCGTCAGACGGTTTGACTGAAAATTGGGAAATACGGACGTGGAGGGTCACATTAAGACCGTTCAGGGCCAGTACTTGTTGGCGTTTTTCGGCCGTGATACGCCAGCCGTGCGGGGTCATGGTGAGCAGGTCGGGCAGGGCATCGGCAGGAATGAATACCTGGCTGCTGTATTCACTGCTGGTGAGCCGCTCAAATCCCTGTTTTGCCATGTCGTCTGCCGGATCGTAGCTGTCGGTACGGACGTCGGTATAAATCTGTTGCCGTAATTCCTGCAGGTGTTGCTGGGCCGGGGTAATCAGCCAGACCGGCGCACCGGGTTTGAGCAGCTCTGGCCAGCGGTCGGCCATGGTCGGGGTGAAAACGCTGAAGATGGCATCGAGACTGCCGGGCAAAAATGGCAGACGGCTGCCACTGGCAACCAGCCATTCAATTTCTTTGCTGCGCTGACAGGCGGTGCGTACGGCATCTCGTGAAATATCGATGCCGTACAGGCGGTGATTGATATTGGCTGCCGTCAGGTGGCGGGACAAGAATTCGGTGTAGTAGCCTTCGCCACAACCGCTGTCGGCAATATGGAGCGGTTGTGTTGTGCTTTGTTCTGTCTGAGTGTGTTCTGCCTGAGTGTGTTCTGCAGTTTGTTCAGCTTGAGCCTGTTCTTTCATGGTGCTCAATACGGCCGTGAGTGCAGTATTGATGGCGGTGGCAATGGCCTCATAATAACCGCCGTTCAGGAACTGTTGTCTGGCCCTGACCATTTCCAGATTGTCGCCTGGATTGAGTGAGCGTTTCTGGTTGACCAGTAACAGGTTGAAATAGCCCTGCTTGGCGCGATCAAAACTGTGGTTGCCAGCACAGGCACGACGTTGTAATTGGCCGCGTTTGTTGGTTGCTCCGGCCAGTTCTGGCAGTGCTTGCTGGCACACCGGGCAGACCAAAATATCGTCTGACCTGGTGGTGTTGAGTGGGGTGCCGGTGTTCATCCCAGCAGGCGCTCAAGAATGCCTTCGTACAGGCTGGCCAGGGTGTCGAGGTCGGCGGCGCTGACACATTCGTCAACCTTGTGGATGGTGTCGTTGCGGGGGCCAAGTTCAACCACCTGGGCACCGGTCGGGGCGATAAAACGACCGTCGGAGGTGCCGCCTGCGGTCGATAGCGCGGTCTCCTGGCCGGTCACCGCGCGAATGGTGTCAATGCAGGCGTCAACCAATGGGCCATGATCGGTCAGGAATGGCAGGCCGCTGAGGTTCCATTCGATGTCGTAGTCGACCTTGTGCTTGTCGAGGATGTCGCAGGTGCGTTGTTTGAGGATGTCGGCATTGAGCTCGGTTGAAAAACGGAAGTTGAACACCACCGTCATGGTGCCGGGAATCACATTGGTTGCCCCGGTGCCGGCATTGATATTGGAAATCTGGAAACTGGTGGCTGGGAAAAATGCGTTGCCCTGATCCCATTCTTCGCTGGCTAATTCGGCCAATGCTGGAGCTGCCTGATGCACCGGGTTGCTGGCCAAATGCGGGTAGGCAACATGACCCTGAATACCCTTGACGGTCAGTACTGCGCCGAGCGAACCACGGCGGCCGTTCTTGATGGTGTCGCCAACCCGATGGGTAGACGAGGGTTCACCAACAATGCAGGCGTCGATTTTTTCGTTACGAGCTTCCAGGGTTTCAATCACTTTGACGGTGCCGTTGTGTGCCGGGCCTTCTTCGTCGCTGGTAATCAGAAAAGCAATTGAACCGGGGTGATCCGGGTATTTGGCGACGAAGTTTTCGACCGCAATGATCATGGCGGCGAGTGAGCCTTTCATATCGGCAGCGCCCCGGCCATACAGCATGCCATCAACGATCTGCGGTTCAAACGGCGGGTATTTCCAGTTGTGTTCCGGGCCGGTGGGGACAACATCGGTATGGCCAGCAAAACAGACCAGCGGGCCTTCGGTGCCACGCCGTGACCAGAAATTGTCGACCTCTTCAAAACGCAGTGGCTCGTTGGAGAATCCGGCGTTGGCGAGGCGCTCCATCATTAATGCCTGACAGCCTTCGTCTTCCGGGGTAACGGAGCGGCGGGCAATCAGATCGCAAGCCAGTTGCAAAGTAGGGGACATGACAACTCCTGGGGTTGGCTCAGGTCAAAAACGGCCGCGGATAATACCACAGCCTTGATCTGGGTATAGGGTGAGGCGATGTGTTGGTTTCCATCCCGGACAACACCCGGCTGCCGCGCTTCGCTGGCGCTTCGCTGGCGCTGGCGCTGGCGCTGTTGGTGTTGGTGTTGGTGTTGGTCAGTTCGCCAGTGGTTTGATTTTAACCGGGCGCTTCATGGGGATTGGTGCTTCGCCATCGTGCTTCAACGGATCTGTCCAGATAATGGTTGCTCCGCGTCGGGATGGCGGCGGGTAATAAGGCCAGCCTCCCCATGTGCCCCAGCCGGTGTAGTAGTGGACTTCCGTCGGGACGGTTTCGCGCCAGAGTTCGATACCGTCGGCCTTGATCAGGGCAAAGCGATAGGCATGATCACCGATTTGCCCATTTTCCATGCCCGTAAATTGCCCTCTGACGGTGACCAGACGACCTGGCTGGTAAATTTCCGGGTCAACAAAATAACCGAGTTCGGCGCGGAAACGGCCACCAGATTGATCGTTGTCGGCGTGTGGCTGGCCGGAACTCCACAGCGGGCGGTGCAAAATTTCCAGCGTGGTGTGCTCAGCACCATTGATCACGCTGACGATCCGGCCACCCAGCACGACGGTCTGGTGCTGATATTGGTCGGGGCTGGCTTGTAATTGTTGCAGGTCTGGCAGGCTGTCAGGATTGGCCACAGAGATTGATTTTGGGTAACTGGCACAGCCGGATAATAACCCGGACAGCAATAAAGCCAGCCCGATCAGTCCTGGGCGTATACGTGGGCGTTTATGGCTGCTGTTGTTCGCTGGGTGCAAAAAACAGGCGATGGGAACATAAATGTCGGCATAGAGATCGGCATAGAGGCCAGTATGGATACGGCCAGAGACAGGGCCAGAAGTAGGATGGACGTTGCTGTCGATATTGCTGTCAGTGTTGCGAAAATAGTGCATAAGCCAAGTTCCCTCAAATTCCCTGTGGTTGGCAAAGGCCGCTGGTCTGCCAAGCAGGATAACGGCGCGTTCTTGCTACTTGGTTACGTGGCAGGGCAGAAGGTTCCTGCCGCCAGACTTTGCTCTGGCCAATCGGTTGTTGCAGGCCGTCCCGCAGTTGCGGCTGCGTGCTACTATACCGCTTTTTACTGACATGCCGGGAAACCTCCATGAGCGATATGCCGACCAAAGAACAGCTGGATGCTGTGTTGCAAGAAGCCGATTTGCTGAAAACGCCACAACAGGTTGATGATGCGATCAATCGGCTGGCAGCCGATATTACCGAGCGATTGCAGCAGTCTGTTCCTGTGGTCTATACCATTATGAACGGGGGGCTGGTGCTAGCCGGACTGTTGTTGCCACGGCTGGGTTTTGCGCTGGAAGTTGGCTATATGCACGCGACCCGTTACCGGGGAGATGTGACCGGCAGCGCCGAGCTGCAATGGCAAGCACCTCCGTCTGTGCCCATGGCTGATCGTACGGTGCTGATCCTCGACGATATTTTTGATGAAGGACATACCCTGGCAGCGGTGGTGGAAGCCTGTCGTCAACAGGGTGCCAGGGAAGTGCTTACGGCGGTGCTGGTGAATAAGATTCACGATCGTAAAACCAGCGCGCTGACAGTCGATTTTGTTGGGCTGGAAGTGGAAGACCGCTATGTGTTTGGTTGCGGTATGGATTACCGGGGTTTTTGGCGTAATGCGCCCGGTATTTATGCGGTTAAAGGTCTTTGAGTCGTTAAGGTCTTTGATGTCGATGAGTGATAGCCGTTGAAGACGGGCTGTGGTGGCAAGCGATCACAGTCGGTAGGCTCCTAACTGCAGGTCATGTTTTTTGGGTTTGAGTTTGAGTTTGGGTTTGGGGTAGGTACTGGTCATAAAGTAACAGATGGCCATGACAGCTTAGGCTGGAATGACAGGTCGGGGTGTTTTGGGGGTTGGAATATAGGCCCAGCAACGCTCCGGAATGGCGCGCTGGACTACACTGGCGATATCGTAGCTGGAGTTTAGGTGCAGATATGACGGTCTGGTTTGGCTCCCCCGGAGGTGGTTTGATTCATGAACGTTGAGTATATCAATCCTTTTGTTGAGACCATCAACAATATACTGGCGACCATGGCATCCATGACCTGTGAGTATCAAAAGCCTTATGTGAAGCCGGATGATGCGCCGCTGGGTGTGGTGACGGGTCTGATTCCTATGGCCGGTGACACGGTACGCGGGTCGTTGGCGATCAGCTTTTCTGAAGGCGCTATTCTGATGATCAGCAGCCTGATGCTGGGTGAAGAAATCAGCCAGCTGGATGACTCCTGCCGCGATCTGACCGGCGAATTGACCAACATGCTGTCGGGTGGGGCGCGCAAGTTGCTGTGGGAAAAAGGCTTTGATTTTGAAATGGCCCAACCGCAGCTGCTGTTTGGTGATGATCTGGTGGCCCATGCGGTGAACGGCCCGGTGCTGGTGATTCCGTTCGAGACCAAGGCTGGCCCGTTTTTTATCGAAGTGGTATTCAGTAGTCGCCTGGATCGCGCCAGGGTGATTGCCGGATAGCTACGACGTTCGGCACCGCATGGCGGCAACCTGTCTGGTTGCTGCAGTTTGAACAGCAATCTCTTTTATTATTATCTCCTTGTTTCCCTCCCGGCGTGATGGACTATTTTATAGCCTGCTTATGCCTCGCTGGCGGCGCAGCTGATCTACAGGTTGTGGTTGACGATCCTTGACGGAACTTTTCAAAAATGCGATGAGTCTGACGCGGCAGTTTGCCCTGTAGATGGTCGTTTGGGATGTCGTTTGGGATGTCGTTTGGGATGTCGTTGCGGGTGTTATCTGACCATGCGTGTTATGCGCTGTTTTAACTGCCAGGGAGATGCCCGGTGAATGTTGCATTATCTATTTCCGCACGGCTCGACTGGAGATGGTCGCGCGTGCTGTTGTTGCCGTGTTGGTGGGTGCTGGTGACGGTGGTCGGCTGTAGCACGATTGATCCGGTGCAGCCGCAGTCACTGGATATTCCGGGTTTGGCCGATGCCAGTATGACCGCTGGCGAGCCAGTGAATGCCCGCTGGTGGCAAGCCTTTCATGATGACTATCTTGATCAGCTGATTGAGACCGGTCTGGAACACAACTTTACCCTCCAATCTGCCTGGGCCAGGCTGCAGCAGAGTCAGGCTCTGGCGCGGCAGTCCGGTGCGGAACAGTATCCGAGCCTGGATGCCAGCCTGTCTCGCAGTCGTTCATTTGGTCCTGATTCCGCTGCCAATAACTGGAATGCCGGATTGTCGGCGACTTATGAAATTGATTTCTGGGGCCGGATTGGCGCGTTACAGCAGCAAGGCCAGTTAAATGCCCTGGGTAGTGCTGCAACGGTACGTGTGGCGGCCAATACCCTTGCTGGTGAGGTAGCTGGTAGCTGGTTTGGCTGGTTACGTCAGCAAGGCCGGATTGCATTGTTAACCCGGCAGCAGCAGCGTATTGCGTCGGCATTGGCCGTGACCGAGGCGCGTTTTAATCGCGGGCAGGCTGCGGTTTCGGATGTCTGGCAACAGCAACAGTTGCAAGAAGGCGTTGTTGCCGGTCTGGTGGCCGACCGCGCCCAGCAAGTGATCTATCAGCAGCAACTGGCTGTCTGGCTTGGGCGCAGTGACTGGTTGCGAGTCGATGTGGTGCCCGAGTTGGCTGCGTCTCGCTCTTTGCCTGAATTGCCGTTGCAACCCCCGCTTGTTTCTCTGACGGCTTTACAGCAGCGCCCGGATGTACAGCAAGCCTGGTTCGCCTTGCAGTCGGCCAATGCGGCAGTCGCGGTGGCAGTGGCAAACCGCTACCCACGGTTGACGCTGTCGGCTTCGTACTCCGCTGCGGATGCCAACCTGGCCGATGTCTTTGATCACTGGGTGGGCAACCTGGCTGCCGGACTGGTCGCGCCATTGCTGGATGGTGGCAGTCGCCGGGCAGCGTTGGCTGCTTCGCAGGCCAGTGTGCGGGCCGCCGTGGCGGAGTATCAGCAAACATTACTGGCAGCGGCACAAGAGGTTCAGCAAGTGCTGGTGCAGGAACAGCAGGCCAGCGATCTGTTGGTCAGCCTGACAAAACAGCTGCACCTGGCGCGTCAGACCGAAGGGTTCCAGCTGGCGCGCTATCGTCGTGGTGTTGGCGATTTTCTGGCATTACTGAATGCCCAGCAGGACGTACTGGCGCTGGAGCGAGAGGTGCTTGATGGGCATTGGCAACAACTGCAGTATCGAATTCAACTGTATCGCTCCGTCAGTCACGGAGATTTCACCGGGGCTGATGCTGGAGAGCCACAAGAATGAAGCAACAAACAGGCATGACAAAACAGGCAGGTAAAGTATGGCTAGTGCTGCTGGTGCTGATACTGGGCGGTGCGGCTGCCTGGGTCGTACTAAAAACAGCGCCGGTGCCAACACGAGTCAAGCCTGACGTTCAGGCGCGGCTGGTGGAAGTGCAACCGCCAGGCAGCGGGGATGTTCGTCCGGTCTGGCAGCTTCGGATCGGGCGCTGGTGTTACGTGAACCACACATTGCCAGTGCCAAAGCGGTTTTGCTCAATGCCCGTGCGGCGGTAAATCAGGCACGACTGAATCTGTCCCGTACTCGGGTAACGATGCCCTTTAATGGCCAGATACAGTCACGCGGTGTGGCGACTGGCAGCCAAGTTGGCAATTCAGCGACTTTGTTTGAACTGGTTAATACCGATGAATTCTGGGTCGAAGTCAAAGTGCCTCGGGGCTTTTTGCCGTGGCTGGATCCGGAGGCCCCGGTGCTGCTTCATCATCCTGGTTGGGGCGGTCAGACCCGAGAAGCGCGGATTCTGAATTTGCTGCCCGGAGTGGATAGCAACGACCGTCAGGCACGGTTGATGGTGGCGGTGCGTGATCCGTTGAGCCTGAATCATCCTGCTGAGCCGGTACTGCTGCTGAATGATTTTGTCTCAGTCGAGCTGCAAGGCAAGCCCATCCGCAATAGCATTACGGTGCCATTGCAACAGATGAACGACGACGGCAGCCTATGGGTTGTTAACAATAACAAGATGATACTGCGTAAACCTGAAGTACTTTATCAAGGTCGAACGCTGGCCTGGGTTGGCTCTGGATTACAGCCAGGCGATCAACTGTTGGTGAATCGCCTGGATAGCGTGACGGCAGGCATGCCGGTGCGTCTGGCGACCCGTGCATCAGCGACTGACACCGCTACGTCGGCGGGAGTCCGGCCATGAGTGTGGCGCAAGGGAATGGCCCGATCGCCTGGATGTCGCGTCATGGGGTGGCTCCCAACCTGCTGATGGCGGTACTGATTCTCGGTGGTTTTATGATGTCGCTGACGATCCGCAAGGAGTTTATTCCATCCTACGAAGCCGAGGCTGTGATCGTTCAGGTTGGCTATCCGGGGGCGACGCCGACGGAGATGGAACAAGGTGTTGTACTGCCTATCGAGAACGAGCTGGCTGCCGTTGATGGCCTGAAAGAAGTGAATTCCACCGCCTCCCAGGGCAGTGCCAGAATCAATATCGAACTCGACAATGGCACCGACCGCCAGCAGGCCTATCAGGATGTGCAGCAGGCGGTGAATCGGATCACGACCTTTCCGGCGCAAATGGAAACCCCCATCGTCAGAATTGCCAGCCGTAATATCAGTGTGGTGGAAATGGCGATTTTTGGACCGCTGGATACCTTTGCGCTGAAGCGTTTGGCCGAACAGGTAAAAGATGAACTGTTGTCCTCAGCGGATATCTCCAAGGTCGAGCTGACCGGCACCCCGGATGAAGAAATCCACATAGAAATCCCCCAGGCAGAATTGCAGCGTTACGGTCTGACCTTGCAGGACATCGCCAGCGCTGTTGGCAATAACGCCATTGAACAAAGCGCCGGTACGGTCAAGACACCGGGCGGCGATATTCTGGTGGCACTGGACCAACGTCGTTACTGGGCCGGGGAGTTTAATGACATCCCGGTGATTGCCGATGCCGCTGGTGTGCGCTTGCGGCTGGGTGATATTGCCCATGTGCAAGAGGGCTTTGGTGATGCCCGGCGGTTGGTGACTTACGACGGTCAGGAAGCAATTCGCTACGACGTCTATCGTGCCGAGCAGCAAACGCCGCTGACAGTAGCGGCCGCAGTGCATGAAAAACTCGATGAGATTCGCAGCTGGCTGCCGCCAGGTGTCAAAATTGTGGTCACCGATGATGATGGCAAAACCTACAATCAGCGAGTGGGCTTGCTGATCAAAAATGCCGCTATCGGCTTGATTCTGTTGCTGGTGTTGCTCAGCCTGTTTCTGGAATACCGGCTGGCGTTTTGGGTCACCATGGGCATTCCGACGGCCTTTCTGGGATCCTTGCTGTTACTGCCAGCGGTGGATGTTTCCATCAACATGATCTCGATGTTTGCCTTCATTGTTGCCCTCGGGATCGTGGTGGATGACGCCATTATTGCCGGTGAAAACATTTACGAACATATGCAGCAGGGCATGCCGTTTGCCGACGCGGCAGTGGTGGGCGCTCGTGAAGTGGCCAGTCCGCTGGCGTTTGCGATTCTGACCAATGTCGCGGCGTTTCTGCCGCTGTTGGCGCTGCCCGGCATGATGGGCAAGCTGTTCCTGGCGATTCCGATCGTGGTGATCAGCTGTTTTCTGATCTCCTGGCTGGAAGCATTGTTTATTCTGCCGTCGCACCTGGCGCATCTGAAAGAAAAGCCGGAGAGCCGACTGGGGCGCAAGCTGGATGCCATACAAGAGGCAGTGGATGGCCAGCTTGGGCGCTTTATCGAGAGGGTGTATCGCCCGCTGCTGGGCCGCAGTTTGCGTAACCCCGGATTAACCCTGGCGATCGCACTGGCGCTGGGCATCACCGTGCTGGCCTGGGCCTTCAGTGGCCGCATGGGTTTCAGTATGTTTCCACGACTTGAAGGTGAATTTACTGTCGCTCAGGTGGAGCTGCCATCCAATGCGCCTTTTGAGCAGGCGCTGGACGTTCGGCTGCAACTGGAAGCGCGGCTGCGCGATATTGTTGCACCGGTCGAGGCCGCAGGAACACCGCTGCTGGTGAGTGTGGAAGGCAGCATCGATGGCTCAACCGTTGAAGTGGAAGCGCGGCTGGTGGATTCCGAAATTCGGCCGATTTCTGCTCATGAAGTCGCCAAACGCTGGCGCACAGCCATGGGAGAAATCCCCGGCATTCGCAGTATCACCTTTGATTCTGAACGGGGTGGCGGCCCATCGGGTGGGCGCGGCCTGACTGTGGAACTGCGTGGCACCGATACCCGCTTGCTGGCTCGGGCCAGTGACGACCTGGCGGTGTTTATGGCACAGCTGGGAGGCGTCAAGGATATTGCCAGCAGCTTTAGCAGTGGCAAACCGCAATGGGACGTGGAAATTAACGACCTGGGTCGCAGCCTGGGGCTGGAGTCGGACGACGTTGCCATGCAAGTCCGGGCGGCGTTGTACGGCGCTCGGGCCTTGCGTCAGCAGCGGCAGCGGAATGAAGTAACGGTACTGGTGCGGCTGCCACAAAATGAACGCCGTTACAGTGCCGATATTGAACGTCTGATGATCCGCACTCCAGCGGGTGGTTACGTGCCTCTGGCAGAAGTGGCAACGCTGGCAAAAACCGTGGCCCCTTCCAGTATTTCGCGGCGGGCGGGTAAACAAGTGGTGAGTGTGACCGCCGATGTGGAACCCCGGACGCAGATTCCGGCGGTGATGACGGTATTGCAGCAAGAAGCCTTTGTCGACCTGCAAGCCCAATACCCGACGCTGGATTTTGATTTTCGCGGACGTCAGGCCGATACGCGGGAAAGCATGAGTGCCATGCAGCTGTACGGCTTCTTCTCCTTGCTACTGATTTACGTCTTGCTGGCGATTCCGTTCCGCAGTTACGGCCAGCCATTACTGGTGATGCTGGTGATCCCGTTTGGTGCCGCCGGGGCAATCCTCGGCCATATCCTGCTGGGTTACAGCTTGTCGATTATCAGCATTATGGGGATTGTGGCGCTGGCGGGGGTGGTAGTGAACGACAGCCTGATTCTGGTGGACTACGCCAATCGCATTCGGGCCAAGCGCCATCTGACGGCGCTGGAAGCCATCAGTGAAGCCGGGGTGAGGCGTTTCCGGCCAATATTATTGACCACGCTGACGACCTTTGGTGGTTTGGCCCCCATGGTGTTTGAAACCTCCCGCCAGGCGCAGTTTATTACGCCGATGGCGGTATCGCTCGGGTTCGGGATCCTGTTTACCACCTTTATCTGCTTGCTGGTGCTACCCGCCCTGTATGTGCTGCTGGATCAGCTGCTGAACAAGCTGGCGGGGCGTCCTGTATTGAAACCAGAGGAGATATAAGTGCACTTCAGGTCGGCCTGCAAAGCTTCTACCGGTCTGATCAGGAATTATTAATCAGTCCGGCAGGCTCCTGGCACTTCGGTTTCAAATGTGCTGCTTTCTGCTGACGTTAGGTTGGAAAAATTACACAGAAAAATGGGCGCTTCCGAGCAGCACATTGCACTGACTCTTGCGCCCTGCAGCAAAAAGCCACTACGACCAATGGAGAAGGGGTGGTGACGTTTTCTGCCAGAGCATTGCTGCTGTGGAGCTTGCCGTCTGCTGTGTAAGCTGTGAGGTAATCCACTGATTCAACCAGTAATAAAATGCTGTGAATTTCTGACCTCATGAATTCTGACCCTTGAATTCGATCTCGTTGAAAAACGGGCTGGAAGTCATGGGTCGCTGCTTTATAAAAACTGTATATATTTAGTGCAATTCAGATTGGACCGGGATTAATGTCCGGTTTTGAGCCACGCTTGCGCGCTTTTGTGGAGACTGGGACTGTACCCGTCAAAGGTCAGTGGTCATAAGCTCTACAAAGATTTATATAAAAAGATACCTCAGAATTTGCTAAAGCTAATAGAGTCTGAAAGCCCGTAAACGCTCAAACAACCCCATCTACCGATTTAAATAACGGCCGCTTTCATATT
>OJIO01000898.1_pt1 | contig 15552 bp, 15 predicted proteins | sample 1595621 | NCBI WGS metagenome assembly OJIO01 (sample SAMN05416776, study PRJEB24817) | seawater metagenome | isolation source: Sea water | place: Canada:Atlantic | collected 2013-07
CGAGATTTCTGCCTGTCTCGTGGGCTCGGAGATGTGTATAAGAGACAGCCTCCAACCTCAGCGAACACGGTCGTCTCCCCCCTCGGCGGCCAAGTCCCCCCCGGCTTCGCCATCCGAGCAACGTCCTACGGGCGAGCGCTTGGGGCCTCTCCGCCGCTGGTGACCGACCCGGCGGGCGAAGAGGTCCTGCTGGAGTACCTTGAACCGGGGCTTTGGGTGACCCCATCGGAGGGCCCATTGGGCACGTGGAGCGTGGGCGGCATCCTGGTGGACGTCGTCGACGTCCCCTCGGGGACGGCCCCGACACTCCCCTCCTCCCAGCTCAGCTTGGAGGAGTGGTCGGAACACCGGTGGACGCACTTGCCGAACAGCCGGGGGTCCTGCGTGACCTTCATCCCCAGGTGGGCGGAGCACCACTTGGTTGCGCTTCAGGTCCCAGCGGGAACGGCCCAAGGTTGGACCGCCGACCTGTCCTTCGAGAATCCAGACGCGGGGATTGTCCGCTTTCCTGTGGGGGAAGTGAGCACCACAGAGACCGTCGACATCCAATCCAGCCTGTTGCGCGGAACAGAGCCTGGCTGCGCGACCTTGGTGCTGGTCTCGCCTTCGGGCGAAGTGGTGGATGAGAGCAGCTTGTGCGAGACGGGAGGCTGCGCCACGCTCGGTGGAATGAGGGGGCAGGTTTTCTCGGTGCTGGTTGCTCTGATGGCTCTGGGTGTTTGCCGTAGGCGCGAGCGGGGCTTTTAGGGCGCTCGCTAGACGAGGGAGGTTGGGTGAAGAGGGGGCTGGCTCGCCCTCCCCTAGGACATCCCGCTCTTGAGCCGGGTCTGGGGCAGCTTTCCCGGTGTGTTTCCTTGGAAATGCGCCGGTTTTAGGACAGCTTTTCCGGCGCATTTCCTGCGGAATTGCGCTGCTAGTTACGGCCAGAAGGCCGGTGAATTCCTTTGGAATTCACCCCTCAAAGGCCGCATCACAGATCTCCAAGGCCTCATCAATGATGGCAAAGCCCTCCAGCAGCTGCTCCTTCGTGATGCACAAGGGCGGGTTGCACATGAAGCTGCCCCAGCGAATGAAGGTGAACAAGCCGTTCTCCAGCAAGCGCTTGGCAAAGGCCGCCATGACCGGGCTGTTGGTGTTGAAGGGCACGATGGGGTCGCCAGCGCTGTTCTTCTGGATGTCCACCATGCCGAAGAGCCCGATGCAGCGGCCGCCCTTCACCGAGGGATGCTTGGCGGTGAGGCGGTCGATCTCCGAGCGCATGATCTCCCCCATCGCGGCAGCGTTCTCGACCAGCTTCTCTTCCATCAACACGTTGACCGCGGCCAAGGCGGTACCCATGCAGAGGGCGTGGGCGTTGTAGGTCAAACCACCCCAGAACACGTTGTCCCGGAAGTACTGGGCGATGGGGTCCGACATGCCCACTGCACCCAGTGGGATGTAGGAGGAGGTCAGGCCCTTGGCCATGGTGACGATGTCCGGCACGATGTCGCCGTGCTCAAAGGCGAAGAGCTTGCCGGTGCGACCCCAGCCCGCCATGACCTCGTCGCAGACCAAGAGGATTCCGTACTTGTCGAGCAGAGCGCGCAGGCCCTTGAGGTAGCCTTTGGGCGGCGGCAGGATTCCGTTCGTTCCCGTCACCGACTCGATGAACATCGCGGCGATGGTCTCCGGGCCGTTGTACTGGATGACCTCCTCGAGGTAGATCAGGTTCTTCCGTGTGATCTCCTCATCGGTCTCCCCCCAAGAGAAGGTCATCGGCCAGGGGTCCATCACATGCACAAACCCAGGCGCGCCACCGGCGTTCTGGTTGCGCCGCGGGTCACCCGTCATGGACAGACAGGCGTTCGTGGCGCCGTGGTAGCTGCGGTAGCGCGAGAGGATCTTGAATCGGCCGCTGTACTGCCGAACGGCCTTGATGGCGTTTTCGTTGGACTCGGCGCCGCTCAAGGTGAAGAAGAAGGTGTTGATGTTCCCTGGCACGATCTCGGCCAAGCGCGTCGCCAGCTCCGCTCGGGCCTTGGTGGCCGATCCGGGGATGGTGTAGATCAGCGTGTCGGCCTGGTCCTTGATGGCCTGGACCACCTTGGGGTGGCTGTGCCCGATGTTGACGCTCATGAGCTGACTGTTGAAGTCCATCCACTTCTGGCCGTTGGGCCCGTAGAGATAAATGCCTTCAGCCCGCTCAATGGGCAGCGGGGTGACCTTGCCCGTGGCGGCCCACGAATAGAGCGTGTGCTTCAGGCAGGCGTCGATCATCTCATCTTGGGTCATGCTGCGTCCTCGCGCGATTTGGCCGTCAAGAATCGCACGAGAAGAACGGGCTTGGCGAGTGCCCGAAGCCGCTATGGGCGCGTCCGTTCTCTCAGCGAAGCGTGAGCGGCACTGGTCGGGCTCGCAAGATCTCGACAGGATCGAGATCTTCCCACCACAGCAGCTGCGCTCGGGCCCCTTCAACCAGCTCGGGCGGCCCCCCAAATGCGAGGTGATTGTCGCCGCTCAGACAGAAGAAGATCCGGCGCATTTCAGCGTCGCTCGTGAGCTGGCCCAGGTGCAACAGCATGTACGCGGGGTCCAACATGTCTGCGGTGCCCAAGCGGTACCAAGGATCCTGCACCGAGTCGTGTCCAATCCCCACCAGCGCGCCCGCCGCCCAGAGCTCATCCACGCGGGTCAGACCGCGGCGTCGGGGGTAGCTGTCGTAGCGGCCCTGGAGCACCACGTTGTCCAAGGGATTGGCCACGACCTGCACCCCGGATTCGGCGACCAGCTCAATCACTTTGGCGGCGTGTGGGTTGGGGTAGCTGTGAAGCGCCGTGCAGTGCCCTGCCACCACGCGGCCGGCAAAGCCACGGTCCAGGGTCTCAGCGCAGACGACCTCTAGGTTTCGGGCCCCCGGATCGTCGCTCTCATCACAGTGAAAGTCCACCATGACCCCGTGCTTCTCAGCCAAGTCAAAGGCCATGCGCACGCTCTGCCAGCCCTCCTCTGCCGTGCGCTCGAAGTGCGGGATGCCCCCCACAGCATCGCAGCCCAAGGCCACCGCAGCCTCCCACTGAGCCTGCCGGCCCGGTGCGCGCAGGATGCCCTCCTGGGGAAAGGCCACCACCTGCAGCTCGATGCCCCGCTCCAAGGCCTCGGTCTTGAGGTCTATGAGCGTCTCAACGGCCAAGAGGCTGCCCGTGTCCACATGGGTGCGCACCCGGAGCGTGCCGTGGCTGGCGTACATCTCCAGGGTCTCCAAGGCGCGCGCCCGTACATCTTCAACCGTGAGCTCCGCGCGAAGACGTGACCAGTTGGCGATGCCCTCTCGAAGGGTTCCGCTCTTGTTGGGGGCCCGCGCCCCGAGCAGCGCCGCGTCCAGGTGAACATGGGGTTCCGCGAAGGGCGCCGTGATGCGGCCCCCCTGGTGGATCTGCTCGCCGGGCAGCGGGTCGAGAGGCGCCGCGCTGATCCGAGCGATGCGGCCATCTTGCACCCGCAAGCTGACCTCGTTCTCGCCCAGTGTCACACCCTGAAACAAGTAGCCGCTCATGGACCCTCCACCAGGAGCTTAGCCTGCAGGCGCAAAGGGGCCCCGCTTCCTGTACTCCAAGCATCTCCCCCGGTAGACTCGCTCTCCAATCCGGGAGTGACCATGGACGAGCTCGACCCCGAGCGCTCTGAGCAGGTCTTCGAAGACTTCAAGAAGGCCTACACAGCCAACCAGGCCATCGTAGAGGCCAACCGATGCCTCTATTGCAGCGACGCCCCCTGCATCACGGCCTGCCCCACCGGCATCGACATCCCGAGCTTCATTCGCAAGATCAGCACGCGGAACACCGAAGGCTCGGCCCGAACCATCTTCGCCAGCAACATCCTGGGCATGAGCTGCTCCAGGGTCTGCCCTGTCGAGACCCTCTGCGTAGGCGACTGCGTCTTCAATGAGATGGGCGTGCCTCCCATCCAGATCGGCAAGCTGCAGCGCTACGCCACAGACATGGCCTTTGAGAAGGACTGGACCTTCTTCGAGGCCGGCGCAGACACCGGCAAGAGCGTGGGCATCGTAGGCGGTGGACCTGCGGGTCTGGCTGCTGCGCACCGTCTGCGTCGCTTCGGTCACGCGGTCACGATCTACGAGAAGCGGGACATCCTGGGTGGCTTGAACACCTTCGGCGTGGCCCCCTACAAGATGCGCGCAGACGCCGCTCTGAGTGAGGTCGAGTGGGTCATGTCCATCGGCGGCATCACGGTGGAGCACGGGGTCACCATCCCCGAGACCTACAGCTGGGATGACCTGCTGGGCAAGCACGAGGCCATCTTCTTGGCCTTCGGCCTGGGCCCGGACACCCGCCTGGAGCTGCCCGGTTCGAACCTGGACGGCATCGTGGGCGCGGTCGACTTCATCGAAGACTTCAAGCTCAAGGCCATGGACCTCTCCGCTGTGAAGCAGGCCGTCGTGATCGGTGGCGGCAACACCGCCCTGGACGCCGTGCGCGAGCTGCGTGGCTTGGGCGTCCCCGAGGTGACCTTGGCCTACCGCGGCGCCGAGGACCAGATGGGCGGCTACGCCCATGAGTGGAGCGCGGGCAAGGACGAGGGCGTCATCTCCGCCTTCAACCTGCAGCCTGTCGCCTACGAGGGCCAGGGCCAAGTCGACGGCCTGCGCGTGGTGCGAACCGACGCGGACAAGAAGCCCATCCCCGGCTCTGCCCACACCCTGCCGGCCCAGCTGGTGGTGTTGGCAGTCGGACAGTCCAAGCTGGGCGAGCTCGTCAGCGACCTGGACGGCGTAGAGACCAAGTGGGGCCGCGTGGTCACCACTGAGTCCGGACAGACCGGGCACCCCCGCGTTTTCGCCGGCGGCGACTGCACAAACGGCGGCAAGGAAGTCGTCAATGGCGTGGCGGAAGGCCGCGACGCTGCCATTGCAATCCACTCCATGATCTCGGAGGCCTAAATGCCAGACCTGACAATCAACTGCGGCGGCATCAGCTCTCCGAACCCCTTCTGGTTGGCCTCGGCCCCACCGGCCAACTCCGGAGAGCAGGTGCAGCGCGCCTTCGACCACGGGTGGGGCGGCGCGGTGTGGAAGACCTTGGGTCAGCCCATCCAAAACGTCTCCAGCCGCTTCGGCGCCATTGACTGGCAGGGCCGCAGCGGCGTGGGCTTCAACAACATTGAGCTCATCACCGATCGCTCTTTGGACGTGAACTTCCGCGAGATCTACGAGACCAAGCGCAAGTACCCAAAGCACGCCCTCATCGCCTCCCTGATGGTGGAGACCCGCGAGGAGTGGAAGGAGATCATCAAGCGTGCCGAGGACGCCGGCGCAGACGGCCTGGAGCTGAACTTCGGCTGTCCCCACGGCATGTGCGAGCGCGGCATGGGCTCGGCGGTGGGCCAAGAGCCCGCGGTCAACGAGCGCATCACCAGCTGGGCCAAGGAGTTCGCCAACGTGCCCGTGTTGGTCAAGCTCACCCCCAACGTCGGGGACATCGTTCCCCACGGCCTGGCCGCACAGCGCGGTGGTGCAGACGGGGTCAGCCTCATCAACACCATCAAGTCCATCATCGGCGTGGACATCGACACCTTCGTGCCCAAGCCCATGGTCGGCAACCGCTCCAGCAACGGCGGCTACTGCGGCGCTGCGGTGCGTCCCATTGCCCTGCACATGGTGGCGGCCTTGGCCCGCGATCGGCAGTTCAACATCCCGATCTCCGGCATCGGCGGCATCACCAACTGGCGCGATGCGACCGAGTTCATGCTCCTGGGCAGCAGCAGCGTCCAGGTCTGCACCGAGGTCATGCTCAAGGGCTACCGCATCGTCGAAGACATGATCGAAGGCATGGAGGGCTGGATGCGTGACCACGACTTCCAGACCACCGACCAGTTCATCGGCAAGTCCATTCCGCACTACGCGGACTGGGGCGATCTGGACATCAACTTTGAGACCGTCGCCAAGATCAACGCCGAGACCTGCATCGGCTGCCAAGTCTGCGTGGTGGCCTGTCACGACGGCGCCCACCAGTGCATTCACCCTGCCGAGGTCGGCCGCATTCCAGTCGTCGACGAGTCCGAGTGTGTGGGCTGCAACCTCTGCCAGATTGTCTGTCCGGTAGAGGGCTGCATCACCATGGAGGAGGTCGAGAACGGCTTTGCTCCAACCACCTGGAACGAGCACCTCAACGAAGGCAAGCCCGTGCGTCCCAAGAAGGGCGCCCACTGAGTTAGGCTGGTCTGGAGGTGGAAATGACACGCCGCCAACAGGCCACTCTGGTCCTTCTCGGCATCGCAGGAGCGCTTCTCTTTGGTCCCAGGGCGGAGCTCGGCGAGCCAGCAACGCTCCCGGCGCTTCCAGAGAGCCCTGCAGGTCTCGACCAGTGGCTCTCCGCAAACGAGGCCAGCGTCTCCGGGATTCGCCCTGGAGACCAGGCACAGCTCACTTGGGCCGGAAAGCCCGGCCAGACCACGCCCTTGGCCTTGGTTTACCTGCACGGCTACTCCGCCAGCCCCGTGGAGATCGAGCCGGTCATGAGCCAGCTGGCGGCCCAGCTCGGCGCCAACCTCTACCGCCCGCGCTTGGCGGGCCACGGTCTGGAGCCCGGGGGCCTGGAGCAAGCCACCGCCGCCCAGTGGATCGCCGAGAGCGAGCAGGCCATCGAAGTGGGACGCATGCTCGGCCACCGCGTCGTGGTCGTGGGGGCCTCGACCGGGGGGACCCTGGCGGCCATCTGCGCGAACCAAGGTTCACCGGCCGACGCGCTGATCCTCGTGAACCCAAACTTCGGTCCTCAAGCCAAGAGCGCTGAGCTCCTCCTGCTCCCTTGGGGCAGCGCCCTGCTGCCACGCCTGATTCCCTCCCGGAGCTGGGAGCCCAGCAGCCCCGAGCAAGGGGCACACTGGACCACCTCCTACGCCCTGAGCAGCTTGGTGCAGATGATGTTGGTGGTCAAAGAGAGCCGACTCCAGGACTACGGGACCCTGGACCTACCGGTGCTGGTGATGCGCTCCGATGCCGACGATGTGGTGGATCAACCCGCCATCGAGGCCTTTGTCTCCGCGCTTCCCAATGGCCAACGCATCGTGGTGGAGCACACCGAGGGAGAGGACGGACACGTGCTCGCCGGAGAGATCACAGCGCCCTCTCGTACTCAAGAGGCCGTCGCCGCGATGCAGGCCTTCATCTTGGAGCTGTAGGCCCTCCATGGCAGAGAACCCCGACGGTCCGGCACAGAGCGCTCGCGGCACCAGCCGCACGACTTGGGCGATGTTGGCCCTCTCAGTCTTGACGGCCGTGATCATCGGCACGGATCTGGTCCTCGACTTCCAGGAAGGGACGGATCTCCGGCACGTGATTTTGGAGGCTGTAGCCATGGTGGCGGCCTTCGTGAACAGCCTGGCTCTGAGCATCATGCTGGCCCGCGATGCCCGGCGAGCACAGAGCGCCCTGAAGGAGGCGCTGGACGAGGTCGATCTGGCCAAGGCACGCATCGCCTCTCTCGCTGAGGAGGCCGCGAGATGGAAGGAGGACGCCCAAGACGCCCTGCGAGAGTTTGGCGGCGCCATCGACAAGCAGTTCGCCCGCTGGTCACTGACCCCTGCCGAGTGCGAGGTCGCCCTGCTCCTGCTCAAGGGCCTGCCCACAAAGGACATCGCCGAGCTGCGCAGCACCAGCGACCAGACCGTTCGTCAGCAAGCCCGTGCGATCTACAAGAAGGCGGGCCTCCGCAACAGAGCGGAGCTTGCAGCTTGGTTCTTGGAAGATCTAATGCTGCCCTGAGCAGGAAATCTCGGAAAAAGTGGTCCCGGCCCCTAAACCAGATCTGCCCCAGATCCGAGAGGTCTTTCACGGGCCGGACCAAGGATTCCCAAGGAGGCCCACCCAGAGAGCACCCGACGTGTGCTCGCTGGACCCATACCCCTTCGGAGACATCCCATGTCCTTGCTCGGCACCCTCAACACTGGGGCCTCTGGCCTCGGTAACAGCAGCTCCCGCCTCTCCGTCATCGGCGACAACATCGCCAACATGGGGACCACCGGATTCAAGGGAATGCGCGCCAACTTCTCCGACCTGATGCCTTCGAGCATGGGCGGAATCGGCGGCTCGAACCAGATGGGCCGCGGCGCCACTCTGGGCAGCACCATGTCCCTCTTTGGCCAAGGTGGCCTCAAGAGCTCCGACTCAGCCTTGGACTTCGCCATCTCCGGTGAAGGCTTCTTCCCCGTCACCGACGGCTCGGAGACCTACTACACCCGCGATGGCACCTTCTTCATGGACAATGAAGGCTTCCTGACCAACGGCGCCGGCATGAACCTGCAGGGCACCACGGCAGCGGATGGTGTGCTCACCGGACTGCAAGGAGACCTGCAGATCGACCGCTCGGCGGTGCCGCCCCAGGCCACCGAGAACATCACCATCGACCTGATGCTCTCGGCCGAGACTGTGGTCAGCACCGACGACTTCCTCAACACGGCCACCTTCGATGGCACGACCACCACGGGCACTGCCCTGGAAGACATCGAGGCCGCCTTCGGCAGTGGCGAGACGGCCACCGGCTACACCTCCTCGGTCACGGTCTACGACGACTTGGGTGTCTCCCACGATGTGCTGATGGCCTACGAGCGCGTCAGTGACACGGAGTGGACCTTCAAGGCCTTCGTCGACGGCGGCAAGCTGGACAACGCGGCCTACGAAGATGGCGGTGCCGTCGAGATCGCGAGCGGCACCCTGGCCTTCACCGATGGCGAGCTGGATACGGCGCTTTCAACGGCCCCTTCCCTGACTCTGGCCGACACCTTCTCGGGCACCACCGGCGTGTGGTCTCCCGAGTTTGACTGGGGCGTGGACTTCAGCACCGGTGAGCCCAGCGGAGATGGAAACCTGAGCATGGCCGGCTCCCAGAGCTCCATGGCCACCATCAGCCAGGACGGCTACGCGCCCGGCGAGCTCACCGGCGTGAACCTGGACGGCGACGGCAACCTGATGGGCACCTACACCAACGGTGAAGAGCGCATCATGGGCCAGCTCAGCTTGGCCACCTTCGGCACCAACACCGGCCTGAACCGGGTCGGTGGCAACCTCTTCCAGCAGACCGTCGACAGCGGCCAAGCCGTCTTGGGCGGCCCCGGCGTAGGACGACGCGGCAGCGTCACCGGCTACGCCCTGGAGCAAGCCAACGTCGAGCTCGAAGAGCAGTTCGTCGAGATGATCTCCGGCCAGCGCGCCTACCAGGCCAACAGCCGGGTGGTCTCCACGGCCAATGACACCCTTCAAGAGCTCGTGAACCTGGTCTAGGCCTCGAGCCCCCTCACCGGGGCGCCGGTCTCCCGTCACCGGGGCCCTGATCCTCTCACCCATGAACTCCCCTGACTCTGTGCTGCACGCGAGGCCCCTGACGGGGGGTCTCGCGTTGCTGATCCGGCCATCTCGGTCTAAAAGATGGTTCATGAAGCGCCTGACCCCTCTCCTGCTCTTGGCTCTGCTCGCCTGCAACAAGGATGAGCAGACCGTGGACTCCACCGAGACCTCCGTGGACACCGGTGAGCCCACCGACACCCAAGTCACCGACACTGGGCTGCCCGATGAGGAGGTCTTCTTTGGGACCTGGTCCCTGGTGCGCGTCGACGACACCGACGGTGTGGACACCTACCCCATCGTCGAAGAGGAAGGCGGCTGCCTGAACTCCAGAGGCTGGACCTTGCGCGTAGAGACCGGCTTTGAAGGAGACTTTGAGGAGCACCAGGTCAGCGAGTGCCCCGGAAAGGACCCCATCGAGGAGAGCCTGGGCAAATACGACATGAAGGGCGCGTACATCATCGACCGCACCTTCACCATCCGCATCAAGGACTGGGAGCTGGCCCTTACTTGCGTCGTTCCACCGGACAACGACGACGCCGTCAGCTGCAACGGCGTGGATGACAGCGGACCGCTCATCCTCGACTTTGAGCGCCGGCCTTAAAGGCTAAAAGCCTCCGAGATCTGATCCGAGGAGCCAGGGGAGACACTCTGGAGGTCCCTTGGATCTTGGAACCATAATCGGCATGGTGGTCGCAAACGGCCTCATCCTCACCGCGATTCTACTCGGTGGTGTGGGTGTGATGGCCTACGTCGACGTACCGTCCATTCTCATCGTTTTCGGTGGCTGCGCCGGGGTTCTTGGTGTGGCTTTCCCAGTCGGGATGCTCAAAGACGGCTTGAAGGCCGGCATGGTCACGGTCAAAGGAAAGACCCCGGAGATCGGCGAGACCATCAAGCAGCTCTCCGAGATCTCCAACGTGGCAAGACGAGAGGGCCTCCTGGCCCTGGAGAGCGCGGCAGCAGAGGCGGAGGACGACTTCCTCAAACGCGGCCTGCTGATGCTGGTGGACGGCCACGAGGCCGAGGCCATCGAGTCGGTGCTCTTTGAAGAGATCTCCAAGATCGAGGCCCGCCACAAGGGCAACGCCGAGATCTGGGACGCCATGGGCGCCTACGGTCCTGCGATGGGCATGATCGGTACGCTGATCGGCCTGGTGGCCATGCTCAAGAACATGGCGGACCCGGCAGCGATTGGCCCTGCAATGGCGGTCGCGCTGCTGACCACCTTCTACGGCTCCTACCTGGCCAACCTCATCGGCATTCCGATGGCCAACAAGCTCAAGCTGCGCTCTGCCGAGGAGGTCGCTGCAAAGAGCGTCATCGCCAACGGACTGCTCTCCATTCTCAACGGAGAGAACCCCCGCTTCATGGTGGACCGCCTCAACGCGGCCCTTCCCCCCAAGCAGCGCTACGCCGCTGACGAGGCCGCGTAGACCATGGCAAAGGACGACTGCAACTGCGAGGAGACTCCAGCGGGCGCCCCACTCTGGATGGCGACCTTCTCGGACCTGGTCACCCTGCTGCTGACCTTCTTCGTGCTCCTGCTCTCCATGGCCAGCTTTGAGAAGCCCGCGAAGATCTCAGCGGTCATCGAGTCCATCCAGTCAGCCTTTGGAAGCGCCGGGCTCTCTCACTCCTCCCTTGGCGTGAGCGAGAACATCAAGCAGACGCCCACCGACTTCAAGCTCATGCAGGAGACCGTCACCCCACAAGAGGCGCGGCTGCGCGAGGCGATGGCCAAGCACATCAGCGACGAGCTGATCCGCATGGTCTCCAACGAGCGCGAGCTGCGCATTCGCCTGGACGACCGTGTGCTCTTCAAGCCTGGCTCCACCGAGCTGCACCCTGCCGCCTACGCCCTGGTCAGTGACGTCGCCTTGATTCTCAAAGACCAGAACGTGCACATCCGAGTGGAGGGCCACACCGACGCGACCGGGAACGAGTGGACCAACTGGGAGATCTCCTCCAAGCGCAGCATGGCGGTGGTCAAGGCCCTCAGAGAGCGCGGACCAATCCCTGGAGAGCGATTGGAGGCCGACGCATTTGGCCAGTTTCAACCTGCATCAACCATCGGTGAGGCGCCCCAGTGGAATCGAAGAGTCGAGCTTGTACTCAAGTCCGGTGAGTCCGCGGCCGTAGGGGCAGTTGAAGCCCTACAGGGCCGCTGAACAACCGAGCGCACGGAGGGCCAAATGGCCGACGCAGAAGAGCTGGAAGACGAGGAGATTGAGACGCCAAAGCCGTCAAAGCTCCCTCTGATTTTGGCTGCCTTGGCTGCCTTCATCTTGGGTGGTGGCGCTGGATTCGGTGGCTCGATGATGATGGGCGGAGGTGAGGCTGAAGCCGCGGAAGAGGGAGAAGAGGTCGACGAGAACGGCGAACCCATCGACCCGGAAGCCGAGGCCCTCGCCGCACAGCGGGTCGTGCTTCCCGTGGGTGCCTTCACCATGAACCTTCGGGGCTCAGGTGGCGGAAGAATCCTGCGAATGGAGATCCAGGTCGAGACCACAGCAGGTGACCAGCCCATGATCGAGGAGTCCATCCCGATGCTTCGGGACTCGGTGATCACCCTGGTCTCCGACTACTCCTACGCCGACGTAGAGGGTCTGGACGGCAAGACACGCCTTCGGGATGAACTGCTGGGCCGAATGAATGCCCTCCTGCCTGGTGAGGAGAGCGTCCAGCGCGTCTACCTCACCGAGTTCGTGGTCCAGTGATGGATCCAGAGAGCCAAAGAGCCCTGCTGATCCAGCCGGACCGCGAGTCCGCCGGCACCTTGCCGGCCCTTGAGGATCTGTTTCGAGAAGCGGCCCGGGATGTGCGCACACGCATCGTGAACCGCGCAGGCGCCGACGTACCTGTGCGCTTGGGTCTGGCACAAGTCACGACCATCGCCGGTGTGATCGATGACACAGATGCCCGTGACGGTGGCGTCTTCGGTCTCTTTCGATTCCACCCCATGGGCTTGCCAGGCATCTTCGTGGTGCAAGGCCGCCTCCTGGCCCGAATCGTGGGCGTTCTGCTCGGCGAGGACCCCGGCAAGGATCCCCCTCCTTACCGAATTCGACCCGTCACACGGGTAGAGATGCGCTTCGCCAAGCGCATCGTCGAGGACGTGCTGGACAGCCTCCAGGCGGCTTGGCCCATGGATCCCAAGCCCACCTTGGAGCTGGAGGCCATCGGAACAGGTCCGCGCCTGACCAGCAGCCTGACGCCCACCACGCCGGTCATCGCCGGAAGCCTGGACTTTGGCAGCCCAGAGGCCCCCTTCGGTCTGCTCACCGTGGCCATCCCGGCACAGGCCGCTCGAGACCTTCGGGTCCCGAAGATGGCGGTCATTCCCCGCTCGGTGCGCAAGCGTCGCTACAACGCCGACCGCGTGCTGCCGCTCCCAATGGAGGCGGTCGCTGAGCTGGGCCGAACCCGCATGAAGCTCCATGAGCTCAAGGCCCTCAAGGTTGGCCAGGAGCTCCCTCTGGGCTCAGGCCGCGAGGTCGAGGTCAAGGTAGGCGGCAAGGTGCTCTTCTTGGGCGAGCCTGGCCACAACGCCGGTCGACACAGCGTGCGCCTCACCGGCCGTCCCAAGGAGAGCTGAGCGCTTCAGCCTGTCTGTATCCCCAGGATACAAAGTGACTCTCAAGGATCCTACGGCCGCCCCTGGGGTGATGCTACTCCAATAGGCCCACCTCCTGGCCCAAAGCGGAGTCTCCATGTCCAAGTTCCTTCCCATCCTCGGCCTCACCTTGTTCACGCTGAGCGCCTGCAAAGACGCCGGGACCCAGGACACCCAAGACAGCAGCGCCGCCACCGCGACCGGCACGGTCCCCGAGCTCTTCGAGCCCTCCCTCTTCGCCTCCGACCCCGTCGAGGTCGACTGCACGCTGGACAACGGCTCCAGCACCCGCTGCTACCAGCTCTCCTTCAGCAACTACCAAGACTCCTCCGGCCCCTTCTGCCCCGAGACCATCGACGATGTGGGCGGCGTGGGCATCTACGACGGCGCCACCAACCCCGGGTTTCAGGTCATGAAGCGCTCCGTCACCGACGGCCCCCCCATGCCCACCGCCCAGGGCGGCGGCATCCCCTCCCTGGACCCCTGCGGCGGGCACGCCGACCCGGCGGGCTACTGGCACTGGCACTTCACTCCGGAGAACAGCCAGTCTGTCCTCGACGGCTACGGGATCTCTGAGGTATCCTGTACAGACATCCCCCAAAAGACCGAGGGACTGGTGGGTTTCGCCAAGGACGGCTTCCCCATCTACTCCCCCCTGGAGGACGGCTCGGTGCCCGCAGACCTGGACGCCTGCAACGGCAAGACAGGCCCCACGGTTGACTTCCCCGACGGCATCTACCACTACTTCGCGCTCAATGAGACCGCACCGAACCTGCCCACCTGCATCATGGGCGCCTCGGTGAACAACGCCATGAGCGTGGAGTGAGCTGGGCTCTTTGGGGGATGTTGGCGCCAGCCTGGGCCCATGTCCCCAACATCGCCAGCTTCAACCTGGACGTGCTGGACGGACAGAGCGTGCTGCTGGTCAGCCTGCCCACCGATGGCATGCACCACGCCCTCAAGCTGGAACATCCAGAGCTGACGCTCTCGGAGCTGGACACCCAGACCTACCAAGCACTGCTCACTCAGACCCTCCTGGACGGCGCCGCTCTGGAGCTCGACGGCGTTCCAGCGGGCCTTGGCCCATGCCGGGTGAACCTGGCGGCCCATGAGACCCAGGTCCAGTGTTCCCTCTCGGCGGCCCCCGTATACCAAGTCAGCGCCCAGATCGACGCCTTCAGCGCACAGCACGGCCAGAACAACGTGCTGCGGGTGCGCACACACCCCAGCGCCGGACACATCGTGCTCAAGGAGAGCAACGCCTTCCAAGGGCAGCTTCAGCTAAGCGAGCCCGAAGTCCCGGAGCAGGAGTGGCCCTGGGCTTGGGGATCCCTGCTGCTCTTTCCAGTCGGACTTGGGCTTTGGACCTTGTCTTCCCGGCCCTCCCAGTCGGCCTCGAAGCAGTAAAAGCGCCGCCCCGCACACATTCCACTAAACGCGGGCGAGCCCCGTCCGATGGAAGGTCTCCAAAGCGGAGTTTCCACCATGCCCAAGGACGTCACCTTCCTCCACGACATCCCCGTTGATGTCGTCGTAGAGCTGGGTCGTGCACGCCTGACCATTCGCGAGCTCGCAGAGCTCGGCAACGACGAAATCCTCGAGCTGGACCGGCCCGCCGACCAGCCCCTGGACCTTGTCGTCGGCGGACGCGTGTACGCCCGCGGCGAGGTCGTCATGGTCGGCGAGCGTTTGGCCATTCGCATCACCTCCATCCTTGGCGGTGAGGTCGATGCCAGCGACGAAGAGGAGCAAGACCAGGCTGCCGTTGAGCCAATGAAGGAAAGCGCATGAACCCCCTGCTGCTCCCCTTGCTGCTCTGGAGCAGCAGCGCTCAGGCACAGGACGCACCCACTCTGGGTCCGGCCCTGCCTCCAGCGCCCGTACTGCCCGTGGTGTCGGCTCCCGAGCCCCTCCCCGTCGACGCCGTCTTTGGCCCCCAGCCTCCAAGCGACCTGCTGGACGCGCTGCCCCAGGCGACGCTCTCGGTGGGAGAAGGGACCGCACCGAGCCTGGACAGCTGGCTGGAGGACACCGAGCAGAGCCCAGAGACCCCCTCACCCTTCTCCTGGTGGCTCGCGCCCCTGGGCCTGATCGGCGTCGGTGTCCTGGTCTGGAGCCGCAAGCGCATGGGCAACCCCCTGATTGCCCCCGACGAGAACCCCATGACCGTGCTCTCCAAGCAGGTGCTCACCCCACAGGCCAGCTTGGTCTTGTTGGAGGTGCAGACCCAAGACGGCGAGAGCCGTCGCTTGCTGGTCGGTGTTGGGGAGAAGGGACCTGTGCTCGTCTCAGACCTCGGCGGCAGCATTCCCGGCTTCCTCGTGCCCGATCTGGAGAGCGCCTCCTCAGTCGAGGTCACCATCGAGGACCCCGAGGAGCAAGCCCATGACCGCCGACCCATCCAAGATCGCGTGCCAAGGGCCCCTCGTCCCCTGGCCAGCGTCCCCCGGGCTGCAGCGCAGCCATCCCAGAGCGCCGATGTACACACCCTGGCCGCTGTGCCGCGCCGCGTCGCCAACAAGGGACTGGTCGGCCGCTTCACCCAAGCCGACCTGGCCCCCCAAGGAGAGCCCGAGCGCGTACCCGTGGTGCAGGCTTGGTC
>OJIO01000900.1_pt1 | contig 15547 bp, 15 predicted proteins | sample 1595621 | NCBI WGS metagenome assembly OJIO01 (sample SAMN05416776, study PRJEB24817) | seawater metagenome | isolation source: Sea water | place: Canada:Atlantic | collected 2013-07
TACGAGATTTCTGCCTGTCTCGTGGGCTCGGAGATGTGTATAAGAGACAGAAAAATAGGTGTCAGACCAATTTTACGATGGTTTACTCCAAGATATTATATAGTATATGCCGAAAGAGTTTAACTTTGAAGTTTTAAAGTTTCAATTTTGAATTTCTACATCATCATTCCTGCACATAACGAACAAGATTCTATTGGTCAAACTCTAGAGTCGTTGGCAAATCAATCATTATTGCCAAAAAAAGTTGTTGTCGTTAATGATAATTCTACAGACAATACAAAAACCATTATTGAAGACTTTTCAAAAAAATATACGTGGTTAACACTTGTAAACAATGTATCTTCAAATGAGCATTTACCAGGTTCAAAAATAATTAATGCCTTTTATAAAGGCTACGAAACTTTAGATGATAGCTTTGATGTGATTTGTAAGTTTGATGCCGATTTAATTTTTCCTTCAAATTATTTAGAACAACTTTCAAAACATTATAACTCTAATCCAAAACTAGGAATGGCAAGTGGCTTTTGCTATATACAAAACAATGGTGATTGGGTTTTAGAAAATTTAACTCGAAAAGATCATATTCGTGGTGCTTTAAAATCTTATCGAAAAGATTGCTTTCTTCAAATAGATAAACTAAAACCTTCAATGGGTTGGGATACTGTTGACGAATTATTAGCGAAATTTTATGGCTGGAATATTTTAACTGACGAAACGCTACATGTTAAACACCTAAAACCAACAGGCATAAGTTACAATAAAGCCTCAAAATATCTTCAAGGTGAAGCGATGTACAAAATGCGTTATGGATTTACAATTACACTTATTTCTGCTTTAAAATTGGCCTATAAAAAAGGTGGCTTTAGCTTATTTAAAGATTATATGACTGGTTTTTTTAAGGCAAAACAGAATAAGCTTGAGTTTTTAGTTACAAAAGAACAAGGTCTATTTATTAGACAACTTCGCTGGAAAGGCATGCTAAATAAATTTAGTTAAAACTCCAACCTTTATAATCGCTTTTAGATTCTAAATCGTTTTCAATTGCGTCATCTAATTCAGGGAAGAAATCTATTCCTGTTAATTTTTCAATTGAATCGACACTTACTACAAACTTATACAATGGCAAGTCAGATGGTTTATGAGGCATTAAAAATGCAACCATTTTAGTACTACCATTATTGTTATCTAAAATAATTTTATAAAAAGCATTAGGCACAGCTACGTGTTCTTCTCCTATTGTTTTTAAATCGCCTTTTAAAACACCACCTGTAACTACAAAAACGCCATCATACTTGCTTGCCCAATAGCGTACTTTTTGTTCTAAAGTATTCCAAATACCTGAATTGAAGTCGTGGTCTTGCGGACTTATATTACTTGTTAAAAACGTTTCATCATGAGCCGCTTGGCTATACTTTTTATCTCCAGCAGGACACAAATGTCCTCTATCGTAACCTGAATTTTTATAGTTTCTCCAACTTGCAGCTCCTGTTTTTACAGCTTTATCAATTTCAAAATAAGGACGCTTAAAATTAGAGTTAGACAAATGAGATTTCTTCAATTCGTAAGCTACCCATTCTGCTTGCTCATGTGGTTCGCTATAAGACAATGAGTATCCTTCATGATGAATAACTTGCCCTGTAGTTGACGTTGGTAAAAAAAATTCGTTAGTATTAGTTTTTACTTGTTCGCCTTTTTCAACAATTACTGCAACCTCTTTTTCTTTTAAAAAGTGCTCATAGCCATAGACTCCTAAAACAATAAGGACAACAATAATTGAGTATATACTTTTTTTATTCAAACTAATCTAATACAAAATCTAATGGTTGACCAATAGCTCCATTTGGAAAGCTAATTCCTAATAATGCAGAAATAGTTGGAGCGATATCTGTAATTTCGGTTTTTTGAAGTGTTTCTCCTTTTCTAATTCCTTTTCCGAAAAATAATAATGGAACATGAGTGTCGTAATTTTGTGCAGTACCATGGTCTGTTCCTAATCTATTCCATGGTGTATCTTTAAGAACATAAGGTTCAAACACAAATAAGATGTCACCAGAACGCTTTTGATTGTGTCCGTTTGCTAATAGCGTTTCCAAAACACCTGAATTATTTTCAAATTGATTAATAGCAGATGTGACATAAACTTTATCAATTAAATCATAATTTAATAATTTTTTTGCTAGCTCAATTTTTATAGCTTGTAAATCCAGTTGCTTTTCTTCAAATAATTGATAGTCAAAAAACAATTGATTATTAATTCTGCTAACAATACCCTTTGTAATTCCATATTTAATTTTTAAATAGTCATTCAACTCATTTTGCATTTTACTTTCATCAAAAAAACCAGAAGGTATTTTTACAGATTTCATATATTCTAATGCATCTGGAGCAGCATGATCAGCTGTTAAAAATACGGTGTAATTACCTGCTCCTACTTTCGCATCGAGAGCTTTAAATAATCTTTCTAATTCTAAATCTAAACGCAAGTAGGTATCTTCAACTTCTTTTGAGTTAGGTCCAAAAATATGACCAACTTTATCTGGACTAGAATAGCTAATAGTTAAAACATCAGTAAAATCATCTTGCCCTAATTGTTCACCATCTATAGCTGCTAAAACAAAGTCTGTAGTTAAATCGTTACCAAAAGCTGATTCGGCAATAATTTTAAAATTATCATTCTTGTCTTTTAAACTTTGTAAATCATAAGGAAATGTAGCCGTTTCTTTTCCTTTAAAAATTTCTTCAAATGAATTTAAATCACTTCCACTTTCAGTGTATGTATTAATATCATAAAGTGTATTCCATACTTTAAAATAAGACTCAGTAATATCTGAGCTATTAAAATCTTTTACCCATTTAGGCAATTCGTTCATGTAAAATGTACTTGTTATCCAATTGCCACTTCCATTATTCTCAAAATCGAACCAATAAGCTGCATTAGCTGTGTGACCAGCAGGCAAAGTTGCACCTCTATCTTTAATTGAAATACCTATTGTTTTACCTCTCATTTGAGTAAATAATCTGTTCTCATCTCCAAATGTAGTTGATAGCATTCTACTTGGAGACATTTGTCCTGCATCGCTAGTAGTCCCAACTGAAGCGTAGTTATTGTCTTCTGCACAATACACTTGCTTTTTTAATGTCTTATCATACCAATCATTACCAATTATACCATGATATTTTGGAGTTGTTCCAGTAAAAATTGACGCATGGCCTGGACCAGTTTTAGTTGGCACATAATTAAAATGATTGTTTTTGCAATTAAAACCTTCATTTATCATACGTTTAAATCCACCTTCACCATATTTGCTATAAAAGCGTGTTAAATAATCGTATCGCATTTGGTCTACAACAATACCTACAACCAATTTTGGCTGTGTGTTTATATTAGTAGAATTAGTGTTTGAAGAAGTAGCAACCTCTTGTTGAGCCTTGCATGATAACACTAAAATAAATAAAACTAAAATTGAAAAAAACTGCTTCATTAATGTAGATTATAATTGAAAACACAAAAATACAGCTTTTAAAAGAATCATAATTTTAAATTTGGGTTAAAAACGTGTTAGTTTTTTTTACTTTAGCAGTTACAAAATTTACTATGTCGTATCTACATAATATTGGTGCTTATTTTTTAATGATTAAAGAAATGTTTCGCAAACCTACTAAATGGTCTGTGATGCGTGGTTTAATTTTTAAAGATATTGACGATTTGGTTATAGGCTCACTAGGTATTGTGGCTTTTATATCTTTTTTCGTTGGTGGTGTTGTTACCATACAAACCGCATTAAACATTAGCAACCCTTTAATTCCAAAATACTTAGTTGGTTTTGCAACTAGGCAATCGGTTATTTTAGAGTTTGCTCCTACCTTTATTTCTATTATTATGGCTGGTAAAGTAGGTTCATTTATAACCTCTAGTATAGGCACAATGCGTGTAACAGAACAAATTGATGCTTTAGAAGTTATGGGAATTAACGCCATTAACTATTTAGTATTTCCTAAGTTTATTGCCATGATGTTATATCCTTTTGTGATTTCAATCGCTATGTTTTTAGGAATTATTGGCGGAATGGCAGCTTGTGTTTATGGAGGATTTAGCACTCTTGATGATTATATAACTGGAGTACAAATGGATTTTATTCCGTTTCATATGACTTATGCCTTTATAAAAACTTTTGTATTTGCCTTTTTATTAGCAACCATTCCTTCTTTTTATGGCTATTATATGAAAGGTGGAGCGCTTGAGGTTGGTAAAGCAAGTACGACAGCATTTGTTTGGACGAGTGTAATGATTATCTTATTAAATTATGTATTAACTCAAATGTTGTTAAGCTAATGGTAGAAGTAAAAGAAATACATAAATCGTTTGGCGATATTAAAGTTTTAAAAGGTATTAGTACAACTTTTGAAAAAGGAAAAACTAATCTTATAATTGGTCAAAGTGGTTCTGGTAAAACAGTGTTTTTAAAATGTTTATTAGGATTATTTACACCAGAACAAGGCACTATTTCTTATGATGGGAAAGTGTATTCAGAATTATCTGCAGACGATAAACGTGAATTAAGAGCAGAAATGGGAATGGTTTTTCAAGGCAGCGCACTATTTGATTCTATGACAATTGCCGAAAACGTTATGTTTCCTTTACGCATGTTTACAAAGCAAAGCAAAAGTGAAATGGAAGACCGAGTAGACTTTGTATTAAAGCGTGTTAACCTAGCCGATGCTCATAAAAAAAAGCCTAGTGAAGCTTCTGGCGGAATGCAAAAACGTGTTGCTATTGCTAGAGCAATTGTAAACAACCCTAAATATTTGTTTTGTGACGAGCCTAACTCTGGTTTAGATCCAAAAACTGCTATTGTTATCGATAATCTTATTCAGGAAATTACTCAAGAATACAATATCACAACCATGATTAATTCGCACGATATGAATTCGGTTATGGAAATTGGTCAGAAAATTGTGTTTTTAAAAGACGGTTTAAAAGCTTGGGAAGGCAGCAATGAAACCATCTTTAAAACAGATAACGAAACAGTAACAGACTTTGTGTACTCTTCAGAATTAATGAAAAAAGTACGCCAAATGTATCTTGAAGAAAAGCAGTAAACTACTTTAATCTTTCAACTACCAAAGTATCTAGTTTCAGCCTTGTTTTTAACCAACGCTCAATCTTATCTTTATCTTTTGCAATAAAAGCCTCATCTGTTACAGAGTTTTTCCATTTTACAGAAAACACAGATAGTGTATCAATTTTACTAAAGTTTGAGGTTAATTGACTTGAATATGAAAAGCGCTCAACGTTTTCGTAATTTATTTTTACTTCGTTTAATAATTCTTCAAACGGAATTTGATTTCTTTCAATCTTAGATAGCTTTAATGCCTTTTCTTCTAAGTAACTTATTTTTTGGGCTTGTGATAATAAATCTAAAGAATCTCTAGAACGCAATTCTTCCATATACTCTAAATTATTTATCCCTCTGTTTTTAGCTTGATTTACCAAAAGCTTTGCACCAACTAACGAACTATACTCAGTACATCTGTCTTGCAAAACAGCAATTGTAGATTCTGGTATTTCATCAGCTCCAAATGTTGTAAGTTCAATACTAGACACTCCATCAGGATTGTAATTATATGTTACATGTTTTTTTATGTAATTAGCATTTGGTAAAGCATCAAGTTCTCTCGAAACAAATTGTTTTACATCTTTCTTAAAATTACTCTCTTTCAATACGTTTACAAACGTCCAAATTGCAGGTATCATAACAATAATTGCTAGTATTGAAGCAAATCGAGCAATACGCTTACGTTTGGCAGAATTAGCATATTTAAGCATAGGAAACTGCAATACTTTAAGCACTAAAAATGTAGATAGCGCAATAAAAATGGTATTAATTGTAAACAAATACATAGCACCAAAAAAGAACTCTAAATTACCAACTGCTAAACCATAACCAGCTGTACATAAAGGAGGCATTAAGGCAGTAGCAATTGCAACACCAAAAATTACTGAGGCAATTGTTCCTTTTTTAGTTCTGGCAACAATAAGTGCTAAACCACCAAAAATGGCGACTAACACATCTAATATTGTTGGCTTTGTTCTGGCTTCTAATTCTGGCGTTAATTCTGTTAATGGTGACAGTTGAAAATATAAATAAGCTGTTATTAAACTCAATAACACCATTACCAATAAATTAATTAACGAGCGCTTTAAAGTATCAATATCGTTTAAGGCTAACGACATACCAACACCAAGTATTGGTCCCATTAAAGGCGAAATTAACATGGCTCCAATTACAACAGCAGCCGAACTTACATTAAGACCAATAGAGGCTATAAATACAGCAAAAATTAAAATCCACGCTGTTGCTCCTTTAAAAGGAATATCGTTTTTTATCGCTTCAATTGTTGCGTCACGATCTGTGTCTTGACGAAAATCTAAAAGGTCTCTTAAAAATTTTCTAGTACTTTCAACTAATCCTTTTGCATCTTTTTTTAATGCGTCTTTAGATTCAGTTACTTTTTTATCTTGTATAGTCTCTTCGCTCGAAGAATTAGCCTTATTTTCTTCCATAATTAACCATAATTTTCACCAAACTTCTGCTTTACTTTTTGAAGCACTTTTTTAATATCCTGCTCCTTTTCTTTCGGAAAGATAAGTAAAACCTCATCTTTATCTACAATAATATAATCGCTTAATCCATCAACAACCACAATTTTATCGGTTTTGGTACGAATCATATTTCCTGAAGCATCTTCAGTAAGCGTTCTTGCATTTACAACTGCATTTCCGCTTTCATCTTTATCTAATTTATCATATAAACTTCCCCAAGTACCAAGGTCGTTCCAATCGAATTCTGCAGGTAATACAAACACATTTTTAGAGGTTTCCATAATGGCATAATCTACCGAAATGTTTTCTGCATTAGGATAATTTTTAGCAATAAAATCGTCTTCAGCATCAGTATTATACACCGAAATACCTTTTTCAAACAGCTTAAATAATTCAGGTTGATTATTCTCAAAAGCTTCAACAACACTCTTTACACTCCACATAAAAATACCAGCATTCCATAAAAAATTACCTTGTTTAATAAACGATTTTGCAGTTTCATAATCTGGCTTTTCTCTAAACTGATGCACAGGCTTTATAGCGTTGGTTGATGCTTTGTCAAACTCAATATAACCATAACCAGTATTTGGGAAGGTTGACTGAATACCAAGCGTCATTAATGCATTGTTTGTAGAACAAAAATTGAAAGCTTGTTGCACGTTATTAGTAAATGTTTGCTCATCTTCAATCCAGTGGTCACTTGGTGCCACAATCATTACAGCATCTTTGTTTTCTTTCTGAATTTTTAGTGCAGCATACAAAATACAAGGTGCAGTATTACGCATTGCAGGCTCTAAAACTACTTGTCGTTTTGTAACTTCAGGTAATTGTTCAAACACCAAATCGTTATACAACTCGTTGGTAAGGATAAATATATTTTCTTTAGGAATTAAGTTTGCCAAGCGATGAAACGTTTTTTGAATAAGCGTATCTCCTGTACCTAACATATCATGAAATTGTTTAGGAAAATCTTGTGTGCTTACTGGCCAAAAACGTGAGCCTACTCCTCCAGCCATTAATATGGCATAATAATTTTTATTTTTCATATTATTATTGTTGTTGCAAGACCTTTTGGTCGTGACAATCTTTTTTATTAATCCCTTTAAAAAAGGAAATTTACTGATTTATTGAGATGCTGAAATAAATTCAGCATGACAAAGTAAATTGTTTAGTTATTGTTCTAATAATTCTACTTCTGCGTTTGGGTTGAAAAGATACAACTTTCCTGATGCAACCTCAACTCCTTCATAACGCGTTCGGCGTTTTACGCCTTTTTTAAAAACTCTTCCGTTATATAATTTAAAGGTTTGCCCCAAAGGTACTTCAAAAACATAGGTTTTATCGTTAGCTTCGTCAAATTGCTTTAATGCAAAGGCTAATGACGTATCTGTATCGCTACTTGCTTTTGGATTTTTAAAATGTTTAGCCAAAAGTGGCAATAACGCTAAAGGAAACACTTCTGGGTTTAAAACAGGCAACATTAAATGCTGAAACGTTTGTTTCCACTCTTTACCATGTGGCTTTATAAACCGATTATAATTTTTATAAGCCTCAAAATGTGCAATCTCATGTATAAGAGTTATTAAAAACCGATACTGATTAAGATTAGCATTTACAGTAATTTGGTGCTTGCCATTTGGTAATTTTCTGTAATCGCCATGACGCGTTTTACGTTCGTTTTTTATTTTAACCACCAAATTATCATGTTTTAAAAGCTCTAAAACATAGGTAATTGCTGGTTGTGGTATATATTGGTTAAGCGTTTGTTGCATACCACAAAAATAAGAGAATTGTAATTAGTTTTTAGATAAAAATTACGTAGAACTACGTATAGTTTTTTTGAATTTAAAAAGGTAACTTCGTTTAACTATCGATATAGATAATTGAAACCATCCATATCGTTACATTGGCTTTAATTTCACTTCACCCTCAAAAGTAAACCTAATAGTTTACTTTTTTATTTTTTTGTAAACCCAATAGTTTACTTTTTAGTTATTTTGTAAACTTATCTGTTTACTTTTTTATATATTTGTAAACCTAATAGGTTACATATATAATAAGTTTTAAACATAAACCATTTTAAAAAGTGAGAAATAAGCAACAATTAATGATTGAACAATTGGACCTAAAACTAAAGCCATTTCTTAAAACAAAAATGGTCCTGGTCCCAGAAAGAGGGTGGATAAAAACTATTCGTAATACTCTAAATATGACAATGGCCCAACTCGGCACCAAACTGAATATAACTCGTCAAGGAGTTAGAAAGATTGAAGAAAGCGAAGCAAATGGGACCATAACACTAAACACCTTAAAGGAAGTTGCCACAGCTATAGAATTAAAATTGGTCTATGCACTGGTCCCAAAAGATGGGTCCATCGACGATTTAATACAAATAAAAGCTGAAAAACTGGCCCAAAAAATAGTATTGAGGACCAATCAAAATATGAAGTTGGAGGACCAAGGAATTGGAGATGAAAAGATATCTAAAACCATTAAGGAGCTTGCTAACGAAATAAAACGAGAGATGAGAAAGTCATTATGGGATTAAAATTCGATTATAAAGAAGGCCAAACACCTTTGGATGAAGAAGAAAAAGAAGGTCTAAAAATAAAGTCAATAACAACACAAGGAGAGCTCGATGAATTTGAACAGTTAAATATTGAAAAAGCTGTAGAATGGACAATTAGAGCTAATTTAAAACTTGAAAAAATATTGACCGAAAAGTTCATAAAAGATTTACACAAAAAAATGTACGCTGATGTCTGGAAATGGGCAGGTGAATTTAGAAAAACTGATAAAAACATTGGAATAAGCTGGACACAAGTTGGGATTGAATTAAAGAATTTACTGGACGACACTAAATTTTGGATTGAAAACAAAACTTTTCAACCTGAAGAAATAGCTATTAGATTCAAACATAGAATAGTATCTATTCATTGTTTCCCAAATGGAAATGGAAGGCATTCAAGAATGATGGCGGACATAATTATGGAATCAATATTTGGGAAAGAAATATTCTCGTGGCATCAATCAAATATGGTTAAAGCTAACGAAACAAGAAAGGAGTATATTAAAGCTTTAAGAAAAGCTGATAATGGAAACGTTGCACCATTAATTAAATTTGCAAAAAACTAAAGTCAACAACGTGTATAATTAATTGCTTGAAAGTGGATAAAGAGTGTCTCGGAAATCCTAGCGGATTTCCTCACTGCTGCGTTTTTTTGCTATCTTAGTTGCTGAAGCAACTAACCATACACCAACCGTTAAACGAAACTTCAAAATAATCTCCAAAAAATAGTTAACTTGCAGTAATGAAAAACATAATTTACATATTAGTTATTGTATTCTGCTTTTCGTCTTGCAAACAAGACGAAAAAGAGTTAAGCTCGGTAAACCCAATAAACTGGAAAAAACGAAGTATTAACCTAAAAGATAGCGATAGCCTTACAAAAGGTAGTAGTTATTTGGCTGTGTACTCTGAAATTTATAGTATTACAGAGCACAGAACAATAAATCTTACTGTAACCGCTAGCATACGTAATGTTAGCTCTACAGACACTATTTATATGCTTCGTGGTGATTACTACAACACTAAAGGCGATTTAACGCGTACGTATTTTGATTTTCCTATCTTTTTAAAACCTCTGGAGACTATAGAAATTGTTATTGATGAAAAAGATACTCATGGTGGTACAGGTGCCAATTTTATTTTTGAATGGGCTTTAAAACATACTGGCCATGAGCCAATTTTTGATGCTGTTATGATATCTACTTCAGGTCAACAAGGTATTTCGTTTACCACACAAGGCGTAAAACGATAATATTACTGTATGTACAAAAGTTTAAAAACTGCGCTAAAAACAATACTACCAAGACATTTTTTATTTAAAAACGAACTTGCTTTTAGGTCTGTTCACTATTTGTTTTACAAAGGGAAAAAGCATAGTTGTACTGTGTGCTCAAAATCTTTAAAGTCTTTTATACGTTTAGATAGCAACGATACTCTTTGCCCAAGTTGTGGAAGCTTGCCAAGAGGCAGACGGTTACATCAATTATTACATGCTGAATTTATAAAAGATGGCATTCATTATTTAGATTTTTCGCCTTCACGAAACTTGTATCGCGTATTTAAAGCCAATACTAAAATACATTATGTTAGTACAGATTATACTGATGCCTTTTTAGCAGATAAGCAATATGATATTACCAATTTAGATATTGCTGATAATACCTTTAACCTTATTACGTGTTATCATATTTTAGAACATATTGAAGATGATAAAAAAGCGATGAGCGAATTGTACAGAGTGCTAAAACCTAATGGTTATTGCATTATACAAACGCCTTTTAAAGATGGCGACATTTATGAAGACCTTTCAATAGACACAGAAGCTGAGCGTCTTAAACATTTTGGACAAGAAGACCATGTAAGGATTTACTCGGTTGCTGGTTTACAAAGTCGATTAGAGCAAACTGGTTTTAAAGTTGATGTAAGAACATATACTGAACAACCTGATAACTATCATGGTTTTGATGAGTATGAAACTATTTTAGTTTGTACTAAAGCCTAATATTAAGGTGTTGAGTTAGACACCTGAAGTAATTTCCCGTTATAAAATTTATTTCCGTTAAGTGCAAAATCGCTAATATAAGTTGCCATATCAACAGCAGATGTTGGTGCTTTATAACCTGGAAATGCTTCTTCTAACATTTCGGTTTGCACTGCACCAAGTGCTAATACATTAAACGAAATACCTGAGTCTTTATATTCTTCTGCAAGGAGTTCGGTTAACGTAACAACAGCTCCTTTACTAGAACTATAGGCTGCCAATCCAGGAAACTTCATACTACCTTGAACGCCTCCCATCGAACTGATTGTTACCACATGACCTTCTTTTCGCATAAAAGGTAATACAACTCTTGTTAATTCGGCAACGCCAAATACATTGGTTTTATAAACCTCTTCGAAATCTGAAATATTAGTTTCAGCAAATGGTTTGTTGAGCAACATACCAGCATTATTAATTAAAATATCTACATGATGCCATGTGCTAGAAATAAAATCTTCAACCTTTTTATACGCATAAGCGTCTCCCAAATCGAATGGAAATGTAGTAACGTTTTTTAGCTTTAAAGCCTTTACAGGAGCTTCGTTACGAGATAAAGCCAATATATGATGTCCTTGTTTTGAAAGCTGTTTAACCATTTCAAAACCTATACCTCTACTCGTTCCTGTAATAATAATATGTTTACTCATTCATTTTTATTTCTTTAGTATCTGTATTGCTCATAGCTTCAAACGATGGAATCATTTTACTTACCAAAGTAGCCATAAACTCATAATCCATTTTATCTGCTTCGTCATCAACATGATGGTAATAATCATAGTTTGTAAAATCGAAAGTTGATATAGCATGACATGGTTTATTAAACGCTTTATAAAACGGATAATTATCTGAACGATAAAACAATTGGTATTCTTTAGCTTGTGGTAGTAATCCTAATAAACTATAATCGACATACTCATTAAGCTTTGGTGCCATATTAGATAAATCGAAACCAGTAAAATAGGCATCGTACTCTTTACCAACCATTGGCACACCAATCATTTCAAAATTTATCATTGTATACAAATCAACATTTAGGTCTTTTAAACGTTGTGCCAAATGTTTAGAACCTAACAAGCCCATTTCTTCACCAGAGTAAAGCGTAAATAGTATACTGCGTTTGTTATTTTTTTTAGCTGCAAAATATTTTGCCATAGCTAATACTGCTGCTGTACCTGTAGCATCATCATTTGCGCCATTAGCAATAGAGTCGCCTTCAACCTTTTTGCCAAATCCGATATGGTCGTAATGTGCGCCAAGTATAATAACTTCTTTTTTTAATTCTGGATCGTTACCTTCAACAAAACCAATAACATTAAAAGCATCTTTTCCTTTAGCTAAATAGTTATCTCTATAGGTTTCAAAATACGGCTTAACATTATACGATTTTAGTTTGTTTTCAATATACGTTGCTGCCTTATCTATACCTTCTGTTCCTGTGTTTCTTCCTTGCAATTCATCTGATGCTAAATATGTAACGATGTCTTTAAGCTCTGATGCTAATACAAGCATTTTTGTATTAGCTTCAGTAGTTGATGTCATAATAACATCGTTTTTAGATGGCTCAGGAATTATGTTTTGACTTGGGTCGTCATTATTCATAACGACAGTTGAAGATTTACAACTTGCTAAAAGTAGTAACACAAAAAAAGGCAGTATATTTTTCATAGATATTTTTATTAGAGTCTAAAGATAAAAAAATCCTGCTTCAAATTCGTGAAGCAGGATTGATATTGCTATAGATTCTGAAACAAGTTCAGAATGACAATTTATTTATTATACTAACATCGTTACAGGATTCTCAATATATCCTTTTAGTGTTTGAAGGAATTGAGCTCCAGTAGCACCATCAACAGTTCTATGGTCGCAAGCTAAACACAACTTCATAGTATTACCAACAACTATTTGACCTTTTTTAACCACTGGTTTTTCAACTATGGCTCCAACAGATAAAATTGCTGAATTTGGTTGATTTATAATTGATGTAAAACTCTCAATACCAAACATACCTAGATTAGAAACCGTAAACGTGCTACCTTCCATTTCTTGAGGTGTTAGTTTTTTGTTTCTTGCTCTACCAGCATAATCTTTTACTGCAGCACCAATTTGAGGTAAACTTTGCTCATTAGCAAAACGAACCACAGGAACTACCAAACCGTCTTCAACTGCAACTGCAACTCCAATATGCACATGGTTATTTAATCGCATTTTATCTGCAAACCATTGTGAGTTTACTTGCGGATGCTGTTTTAATGCTAAAGCACAAGCTTTAACAATCATGTCGTTGAATGAAATTTTAGTATCTGGAATGGAGTTGAATTGCTCTCTAAAAGCAATTGCATTTTCCATATCGAACTCTACATTTAAGTAATAGTGTGGAGCAGTAAATTTAGATTCTGCTAAACGTTTAGCAATTACTTTACGCATTTGAGAATTTGGTTTCTCATCAAAATCTTCTTGTCCTGATGGAACAAATTTACCAACTGCAGCAGCTGATACTGCTCCAGGAGTAAAGTTTTCGATATCGCGTTTTACAATACGTCCATGCTCACCACTACCTTTTACTTGAGATAAATTAATGCCTTTTTCTTCAGCCATTTTTTTAGCTAAAGGCGACACAAATACTCTTCCGTTTGAAGATGTCTCGGCTACGCTCGACGTTACATTAGGTGTAGTTTCTTGTTTTGGTGCTTCAACTTTAGTTTCAGTTTTAGGAGTTTCTTCAGTTTTTTCAGAAGCGCCTTCTACTTTAAAGTTTTTTGCAATAGCAGAAACATCAGTTCCTTTTGGACCAATAATAGCTAAAAGTGAATCTACTTTTGCCGACTCTCCTTCTTGCAATCCTATATGCAATAATGTTCCTGACTGAAACGATTCAAATTCCATAGTAGCTTTATCGGTTTCTATTTCGGCAAGAATTTCACCTTCACTAACCTCATCACCAATTTTTTTAAGCCAAGTAGCAACAGTGCCTTCTTCCATAGTGTCACTTAGTCGTGGCATAGTAACCACAGTTACACCTTTTGGAATCTCAACGTTTGTTGTTGTTTCAGTTTTAGTTTCTTCTTTAGCTTCTTTTTCTTCAGCTTTAGGTTTAGATTCTCCTCCTTTTAAAAGTGCAGAAATATCTTCTCCTTCTTTTCCTATAATTGCTAAAAGCTCATCAACTTTTGTAGTTTCTCCTTCTTGTACACCAATATGAAGTAATGTTCCTTCATGAAACGATTCAAACTCCATAGTCGCTTTATCGGTTTCAATTTCGGCAAGAATATCACCTTCACTAACTTTGTCTCCTACTTTTTTCAACCAAGTAGCAACAGTTCCTTCTTCCATGGTGTCGCTCAAACGAGGCATGTTTATGATTTCTGCCATAGCTTATATTTTATGTTGAATAAACGGATAATCTTTTTGCTCATATACTGCATCGTACATTACATTAAGTTCTGGATATGGAGATTCTTCAGCGAATTTTTCGCATTCAGAAACTAAATCTTTAACTCTCTTATCTATAACTTCAATATCCTTTTCTGTTGCATACTTTTCTTCAAGCAAAATATCTTTTACTTGAGTAATTGGATCTATCTTTTGATATTCTGCAACTTCTTCTTTAGTTCTGTAATGTTGAGCATCACTCATTGAGTGACCTCTATATCTGTATGTTTTTAACTCTAGGAAAGTTGGCCCATCACCTCGACGTGCTCTTTGAATTGCTTCATCAAACGCCTCTGCAACTTTTACAGGATTCATACCATCTACTGGTCCTGAAGGCATTTCATAACCTAAACCAAGTTTCCAGATATCTGTATGGTTTGCTGTACGCTCAACAGAAGTTCCCATAGCATAACCATTGTTTTCACAAACAAAAACTACTGGAAGTTTCCAAAGCATAGCTAGGTTAAAAGTTTCGTGAAGAGAACCTTGTCTTGCAGCTCCATCACCAAAACAACATAAGGTAACAGCATCGCTACCATGATATTTGTCTCCAAAAGCTATACCAGCTCCTAGTGGAATTTGACCTCCAACAATACCATGACCACCATAAAAACGGTGTTCTTTAGAGAAGATATGCATTGAACCTCCAAGACCTTGCGAAGTTCCTGTTGCTTTCCCATATAGCTCTGCCATAACACGTCTAGGATCAACTCCCATACCTATTGGTTGTACGTGATTACGATAAGCGGTTATCATTTTATCTTTAGTCAAATCCATAGCATGTAAAGCTCCTGCTAATACTGCTTCTTGACCATTATACAAGTGAAGAAATCCTCTTACTTTTTGTTGAATATATACCTGTCTCTTATACACATCTGACGCTGCCGACGAAGAGGATAGTGTA
>OJIO01000902.1_pt1 | contig 15534 bp, 11 predicted proteins | sample 1595621 | NCBI WGS metagenome assembly OJIO01 (sample SAMN05416776, study PRJEB24817) | seawater metagenome | isolation source: Sea water | place: Canada:Atlantic | collected 2013-07
TTCCTCAGTAATGCTGTAATTGCGCATTACAAACATTGCCAAGATGGTTCCTCCCATTGGGAAAAAGCAGAAAAACGCATGCAAGCCTTCTACTGCAGATTGCTGATCTATGGCAGCAAGATCAGGATTAAAACCTACTATAGTAATAATCACTCCACTAAGGGCGCCTGCAATTCCAAAACCTACCTTTACCATCCACCAGTAGATGGCCCCAAAAATACCTTCTCTTCGTTTTCCTGTATTAATTTCATCAATATCAATCACGTCTGCTGTCATAGACATCATAATGGTAAATAAACTTCCAATACCAAAAGAGAAGAACGGCAAGGCTATGATATACATCCATGGTTTTCCTGGAATAAATAAAAAGTATAACAATATGTATCCTACAAGTGAAATAGACTGAGATATCATAAAAGCTTTTTTCTTACCCATTTTTTTTGACATCCAAGCCACCGTAGGTATCACAATAAATGTGGTGCCCAAAGCGCCCAAACATCCAAACATAGATACCCAAATACCACTTGCACCGGCGTCTCCATCAAATAGTTTGTAAACAATTACAAAAAAGGTAAGTGCTGCAACGGTGTTAAAAGCATTGAATATTAAAAATGTTGCTCCGCATAATTTTCTAAACTCTTTTATTTTAAATGCCTCAGAAAAACTTTTAAAAATCTTTTTTAGACTGTTTCCTATGTTGGCAGTATTTAAAGGCTCATAATCTTCCTCTAAAGTAGATTTGCTCTTTATAAATATAGCAGGTACAATTGCACATAGGGCACATGGTATAGCAACCCAAATGGCTAGTTCACGGACGGCTACATCTGCAGATTCAAACCAGTTTTGGTCATACATAATGATCCAAAACAAAGGAGCAATTACCCATGCCCATTGACCAATCCATTGGGAGATAGCCATGATATTTGTTCTTTCGTGAAAATCATCGCTCATTTCATAACCCATAGCCACATAAGGAACACTAAAAATGGTAAGACCTACATAAAACACCAAAGACCATAAAAAGAAATACCAAAAATTATATTCTACACCATCAATCTTATAAAGTTGCCACATAAAAATATAGGCAAGCCCCATAATTATCCCTCCAATAATAACGTATTGACGACGTCTTCCCCATCTAGATTTTGTGTTGTCTGATATAAATCCCATGATAGGATCTAGAAAAGCATCAAAAATTCTTGGAAAAAGAAACACCAAAGACCACATCCATCCAGAAAATCCAAGGTCCTCCACCAAAACAACCATAAATATTCCCAGAATGGCTGGAAACATTTGATTGGCTAACATACCAAAGCCAAAAGCAATCTTTTGCCCCAAGGGAACTTTAGTGCGCACTACATTAGTTTGTGTATTCATAATTATATTTTTAGTTTTTTAAAATTATAGTTTGTAAGCCTTGAGGGCTTATACTCAGAGTATGGGTTTGTAGAGATAAATTTAAATTAAAATGCTTTTCAGAGAGTCCTTCATTAAAAATCACCACCACTAGAGAGCCATCTGGGTTTTGGGATGCAGAGACCATTAAATCATCATCTGTTTTATGGGCTTGAATGACTTGTGCTCCTGGCCTAATAAATTTACTAAAATGAGACATGACATAGTATAGCGGGGTAAGGTAAAACTCGTCCTGTTCTGGATCTACTATAATTGGCGCTACACACCAATTTTTAACCCAGTTAGGCCCTCCTTGTCTGTCAAGAACCATGTTCCAATCAACCCAACCGTCAACCCAGTTATTTAGACAGCCAATAATATCTCTAGCATAGCGATTAACAGGAGCGTATTTAGGGTGTAAGTACTTTTTTTCAGCCTCACGCCAATCATAACCCCAGTCAGTGGCTTCTTTAGACCAGTACCAAGCATCGTCCTTCCAGGCTGGCACCTCAGAGTCTATACATGCCTCTGATTGTATTAAATATTTATTGGGCGCTTTATAATGTGCATACTCCAACTCCTTAGGGAAATAGTCATAGGTGCTTTCATACCAATGAACAGCGGTTCCGTCAAAATATTTTGAACTCGCCTGGTCTTTAAACATGACATCAACCCACTGTTTAAGATCGCCTCTATTTTGATCAAAACCTAATATAACCAGGTCTTGCTGTCCTTTGGCCTCGAGGGTAGGGCCAAGATAATTTTGTACGAAATGGGTCATCTCCTCGGGAGAAAAATCCATGCTTTCCCAGTTATTTCCATTTCCCATGGGTTCGTTTTCAACTGTAAAACCCCAAATATCGATGCCCTCAGCTTTATAGGCATCGGCATATTTAGAGAAAAATAACGCCCAGGTTTGGTAATACTCTGGTTTTAATTTCCCGCCAATCCATGAATTATTATCTTTCATCCATGGAGCGGCAGTCCATGGTGATGCAAAAAGTTTGAATCCGTCCTTGGAAGCTGCTTGTGCTGCCTTTATCATTGGAATCAGATCGTCCTTATCATGGGCTATAGAAAAGTGCTCAAGTTGGGTGTCGTCTTCTACCTCTGTATACGAATAATTACTTAAAGAAAAGTCACAAGAATTCATGTGTGTTCGCGTCAAAGAATAGGCAGCTCCATTCTCAGAAAAATAGGCATTGATTATTTGGTCCTTTTTTTCGGGGCTTAATTGATTTAAAACAGAGGCGGAAGACTCGGTAAAGGCGCCACCAAATCCTGTAATCACTTGTCGCTTTTCTTGTGGGTTTATAGTAATTTCAGAAACGATCTCCCCCTTTGAAAAGATCTCTAATGGGGTCAATTTATGACCCGCAGCAGATGTTTCATAAACTTGTATCATCACTTCTTTTTTTGAGGCACACGAGTTTAGAAACAAGGCCATAATAAGTAAAAAAACAGGGTAAATCAGTATTGTTTTTCGCATAATGATCATATTAATCTTCTAGTGTATTATAAAACTTTTTAAGCACATTAAAAGCCTTTTTCTTATGGCGATTAACATCTAAAACTCCCCAATATTCTTCATTAGCAGTTCCGTCATAGGGTACTCCGCTACTCTCTGGAGCCCAGCCACCAACATCTTGACTTTCTGGGTTTCCTGCTTTCCATAACTCATCTGTAAAAGAAAATACTAAAACCCCAGTATTAATGGCTTTATACTCAAAAACGTCATTCAAAATATTGCTTAGTGCCTGGGCTTGCGCCTCTTGGTTATCTCCTTTAGTAAATCCATAGTTAGCAACGGTCATGTAACTATCGCTGCCAGCCTCTGAGAGGTACATTGGCTTATCACTTATCTGTGACCACTCATTAAATATAGCTTCTGGATTATCCCAACGATACACATTTAAACCCCATAAATCGATATTAGTTGTAGCAGCTAATACATCACTATTTGGAAGCTCACCATGGGCGCTAGCAACAGGATGATTGGGATCATTTTGATGAATCGCATCGGCTGCATTTTGCAAACTAGTGTACCAGTTTTTTATATCACCATCAAACCACTCTGGATGGTAATTATATTCATTGCCAAGCTCCCACAATAATATTGCTTCGTGATTTTTATAGCTATTTACATAGTCTAAGTAAGACCCTGATACGATATCAAAATAGCCGTCTTGATTGTAACCAAAACTTGTAATAACTTTAATGCCTGCAGCAGCTATCTTATCCAAAACAGAAACATCATCAATAGGGCTGTAAACACGAATGGTGTTTATACCCGCTTCATTCATTAGAGCAAGGTCAAGATCGATGTTGGTGAAATCTCTTTTAACTCGTCCCTTTTTAACGGGGTTATAACAAATTCCCTTGATAAAATAGGGCGTCTGGTTAATTAGTAATTGCCTGTCTTTGACAGAAACAACCTCAGTATCCTCAAATGCTAAAAAGCTAAAGGGAAGGATTAAAACTAAGAGTATAAATATATATTTCAATTTCATTTATTTTGATAATTTAACGGTGTTGAACATCTTCTCAAACTCGCCATTGAAAGATTTTTTAAGGGGGTTTCCATCACGAGTTAATCCCTGAAAAACTCCTAAATCAAAAGACTCCCAAAGCGCATATTTAAGAGTTCCATCTACATCAATAAGTCCGAAATGATTTTCAGACCCTAAGGGATGAGCGGCATCTTTCCAAGGTTCATCAAAAGCCTCAAAATAAAAGCAACTAACTCCGTTGGCCTTGGTCCAGTCATCCATTTTTTGGTAATACAGCGCTTGCTTATATTGATCAGCAGCCTGAGTTCCTAATGGCCCATATAAATCACTTGATACGGTAGCCCATCCTGTTTCTCCTATGTGAATAGGCTTTTCAACCCCAAGGCTCTCTACATAGCTTTCAACGCCCTGGTACTGGGATACGGCATAATCTACCGCGCTTTGAACAGCCAGTTCAATACGAGCCTTGTCCTGCAGGTGGCTGGTGTTATTTTGACTCTCTACCCAAAAACTCGAATTATGGTGCGTATCGTGAAATGGGTAGGTATGTATTGAAATATAATCGACCGCTTTAATTAAGGCGGTTAAATCTTCGTTGTGATAGGACGCATCCCCTCCACCCCAGGACGCAAAATTATCTGAACTCGTAATCCACAATGATTCAGGAAGATTCCCTTTTGTTTTTTGGGTTTGTAAATAGCTAACCCATTTTAAAATTACTGCAGGTTTTACAAAATAAGATGTTGCCCAGTGCACCATAGCCTCGTTTCCAACAGCAATGATTTTTACAATCTCAGGATACTGGTTTGCAAGTGCAATTGCTTTGGCTATTTCTGAGGTGTTGTTTTCTAGGTCTTCTATATCATGATTGGGCTGGCTTTGTATCCAAGCACCTTGGCAATCTATCCAAGCCCCAAGCATCACATACATTTCAAAACCAGCTTCCTCAGATTTTAAAGCCCGAATTGCTTTTAAAATATTTGGCGCTTGGTCTAGCTGTAAATTATAAGTGCGTATAACTTTGATTCCTAGGGCCGACAAAATCTTTAGGTCTTCTTTAATCTGAGATAGTGAAGGCTGATCCTCTCTGGTTAAGGTTCGATAGCCCCCATAGGAAATCGCCCTATATTCAGGGTGCCCTAAAAATTCAGCGGCTGATTTATTTTTATTTATAGGGTTTTCATTCATTTTTCTTTCTTTACAAGACCCCACACCAAGAACTAAAGTGAAAATTAATACGAATCTTAGGAGGAGTCTTGAATATTTCATATTAAGCTTTAACAACAGATATGACTAACTTCTCTATTTCTCCACCTCTATTAAAGAGCATTTGGCTCGTTTGAACATCTAGAGACTTCCCTTGAAAAGTAGATACGCTGCCATCAGTTAAAAATACTTTAATAGCCGCCTGAGTCGCTTTCTGATAAATTACAGGCACTTGACAGTAGGTAAAACCGAGAGATCCTACCTCAAGGTCTACACAACACTTTTCTTTGGCTAGGTTGATGTAATTAAACACCTCTTTAGTTGTTAAAAACTCATCGGCTCTTAATATCTCTGGGTTAAATTCTACAGCACCATTACGTACTTTTACTCCTAACTCTCCAAATCTACTCAGAACATCTTCCTTCACTTGTCCAGTCATTCCTGGTTGCTGTGCACCTTTACCACCAGGGGTATGCGAGTAGGCATCGGTAGGAAACGCCCCATATAGCTCGGGTGATTTATGAACTCCAATTCCTGCATTAATCTCAAAATAATGATCGTACAATCGACCTATATGTTTTTTATCTTCTGATTCAGAGAGTGCTTTTTGAGTTACCTCATACACCGCCAATAATAACTTAGAAACCATATGCCAGTAAATGGACCCTAAACCTTCATATCCGAAAAAAGTACCCGATCTTCCTGTAAATGATTTATGGTCAAATACAGATTCAAAAATAGCAAGGACCTTTTTAGAGTCTTTCTCCACAAGGGGTGCATACAATTTTGAAAGGCTACTCAAGGCTACCTTTACTGAATCAGCATTATTAAAACTACCATTAAAGTGGTAATGGCCATTTCCGTCTTGATTGATTAATTGGGTATTCCCATCTGCAATAAGTTGACTGAGTAATTCAGAAGATGAAACATCTGGGGCTGCAATCGTGTTTTTATGAACAAACTTAGGAAGTTCTTTGTTTGGATATAAAATATAACTGTATTGATCTTCTCTAAATAACGGACTATTTTTAAGACCATCTAAAACATCTAAACTCTCTTTAGTGGATAAATATCCAGAACTCAATACCGCTACTTGCCCCTCTAACATTTCAGGTAAATGAGAAATAGAAACGGAATTTTGATCCGTTACGGTCATTAAATTATAGGAATGAAATAAGCTATCAGCTCTTTTATTGGCTTCAATAGAGTGCTCTAAGTAATCAAGGGCAGTGCTAGTAAATTCTAACAAGGACGTCTTAGAAACGGCTGTTTTATAGCCTGAAAATTTTTGATCGTAAATTTGTGTTCTGTAGTCACTCGCTGCTTGCCCTAGGCCGTCTAAGACTTGCTTTCGGTTTTCATCGGTAAAACGACCTTCAAGCAATTGTTTGTGGGCTACCAAAGTTTGAGATACTTTGTTGAAGAAATCTAACAGCTCATTGGATATTTCAAACTCACTGGTAGTGTCTTGATCCAATACTTTATTGAAGAATTTCAAGAAGCGTCTTAAGTAATACAAAGTCACCATAGAGACTCCATTTCCTACAAGAGCATTATTTGCATCGTTCCACTCAGGGCGTTGGGTATTCATCCAAATCCCACCTTCTGGAATAAAGTTTGACATTTTTGCCAGAACGGTTGCTAGTATTTTCTCTACAAAATTAACCTTGTAAATAAAGGAGGTTGTGTCTCTAAGTAAGGCACCATCAACTCCAATTTCGTTTCTTTTGAATTGTATATTTTCTTCCTTTTCAAAATCAAAATCTATGGTGTTTTTTGGATCTTTCAAAATAGACTCGTAGGGCTTTATCTTGTAAGGAACATTAGCATAGACAAACAAATCTTGAGAGAAATAGGTCGCTAATTTATTTGGGTAATAAGCTTCCATAAACTCAAGAAACTTAAGTAAATATATGATTTGATGATCCCCCCAATACCCAATGTAAGACCACGGGTTGTCCGGCTCAATTGTTTCCCAATCAAATCCATACTTTGTAACACGGTACGGGTTGTAGCCCTCAAAAGTTGTCGCGTTTAAAAACTTATGAATCATACCTTCCATAAATTCTGGATAGGAATGCGCTAAAGCTTCCCAGTTTTGGAAAATATCACGCCAGTTTCCTTGATAATCTAATATTTTAGAGCCATCATTTTCGTTTCTAGTATTAATAGAGAACTTGTTCCAAGGACGGCTTGGATCGCCATGGCGACGGCTAAATTTTAATGGCAAATATTCGCAGCAAAGACGTTTAAAGTTTTTATCGGCATCGTCTTGATATAAAGCCTTTAAGTCTTGGAGTTTAAAAAGTGCTGGTAAGGCGTTTAATACCGCCTCTTTGTGACGGTATACTTTTTTGTTTAGTTTTTCGATGTAAGAAACGAAATCTTCTTTTTCGATTTGATAATTATCATCAAAAATTCCGCCACGCATGATGTTAAACATGGTATTTGAAAAGTGACGAACGTTACGAAGTCCATCTGCAGTTTTTTGAAGTCCGTCAGAGGCCGCAACAAGCTCGGTAAGGTGTTCAGAACCTAACTCAACATCGGTAAGGATCTTCGATTTTAAATCTGAAATAGTATTCATCTCGGATGTAATAGAGACTACATCTGAGATGCTTTGATTTACATCAGCCACCAACAACCATTCTTTTGATTGCTGTGGTGCTAGGGCTACTTCTGAATTTAGAAAATAGGCTCCCTTTTCGGCTTTGACATCCGTTTCTTGCGAGACTTGCTGCCCTCTTCTGAAAGTATCTAGCTGCAAAGAAGATAAAAGAATCGTTGGGTTGTCAAGTCCAAGAGACCAGGCAATATTAGATTTTAAAGCCTCACTGGGTTCCGCTTTGTCAACGATAATGGCGCTCAATGCAAAAACAGCAAGTGAGGACCCCGCTACAAGTTCGGTTCTTTTGTAAGCATCTACCAGATTACTCGTGCTGTTTTGAAGGGCTTGCTCAATGCCGGAGGGTAATACATTTTGAATCCCATCAATAAATTGAATTTTAACCTGTGAGGTCCCTGTATTGGACAGCAAAGACTTTCTAACAAACCCATAACGATCTGTGGAGTTCCATTCATAAGTGAAACTGATTTCTAAGTCGTGGTTAATTTCTTCAAATATCACTTTATTACCAAAGGCGTTCTTGTAAAGATTTCGTGATATTTTATATAACGACACGTGTCGTGAGGAAAAGGGCTCCCACAAAAATGTTTGACTGTTCTTTTCAACAAGAAAAATAGATTTACTTCCAGTGGTTTCGAAAGAATCGGTTATTTTATCATCGGTATAGTATGGGAAAAGCGCTGAGTCACAGTCTTTTCGACCTGCAGACAAACCTCCTGTACTAGATATAAACATCCAGTGGTTTGAATGGCTTACGATACTCATGAAAAAAGGGCGCATACCGTTTACATTGGAAATTTTATAAAAACGCTCTCCGTTAATTTTCATCTGTTCGCCTTTAACATTTAAATCTGCGAACTGAGCTGAGTGAGCACCAATGTTTATGGTTTTATTTTGAGTCATTCTTTAATTACTTTTTGAGTTTAATTTTGTTTAATTGATTGTAAAATAAACGTGATATGCAAAATACTTTATTTTTTGTATTGAGTACAATTAATGGTGCTACAATGAGTATACAAAACAAAACAGCTTATGCACCCATGTTTTATGGAGTGAAAAACGATATTTATCAAAATAGCGTGTTTTTATGATATTTGATGTAGTAATGTATAGGTGTTTTATGTTTAATCAAAACAAAAATTAGCGGTAGCTTGGTTCAAATTTTCAATTATTAAACATATAAGGCCTATCGGGGCTAAATTTTGCACATTAGTAAATAATTATACAAAGATATTATTAAAATCACATTTTTAGAAGCTAAAGGCTGAGGTTGTTTTTAAATCAAGGGTATAACAAATAATGTATTACAGGGCTGACACCTGCTTGAAAATCTCAGGGCCAAGCTCATAGCTTGTTGGCAGTAAAGCTGTTTTTAAAGCCGTTACTTTATCTAACACACCATTGGCCTTATACACTTGTGCGCTATGAAGTAAAGCCATTGGCTCACTTGTTTTACCCACTACAAAATTTGTAATTGTTGCCAAGGCCTCTTGCTTTTGGTTTGAGGCCAATTGAGCCAATGCAAGTAATTGATATGATTGTGGAGCTGGCCTATTGGCCACTTCTTTTTGGGCTAATTGTAGTGCTTTGTCTGGATCAGTTTTTACCAAGGCCATAATTTTATGAGTGTTGTACATATCACCATATAACGGGTTGTTTGCCAAGGTAAAAAACTGCTGCATATACTCCTCACTCAAGACAGAATCACCTTGATAACTTGCCATTTCAGCTTTTAACAAATAATAATCTGGCAGGTTGTGATTAGCTAACAAATGGTCAATAAGTACTAAGGCCTGAGTTATATTATGCTCTTTCGAATATAAAATCCAGGCAATACCTTTTTTTGCATAGGCATGATCTGGCTGCAAGGCTAGTGTTTTTAAATAATGGTTATAAGAGGCTTTAATATCTCCTTGGTGTCCGTAATAATCTGCAATATTGGTGTTTGTCCAGATTTGTAAGGCGAGGTTATTTCTAGAATTTGCGATAGCTAAGGCTTTTTCCATATACCCGATGGCAGCAGATAAATCACCCTGGTGATCACTCCATTTAGAAATTCTAATTAAATAATCAAATTGGTTTATGTTTTCTATCTTTTTTAAGAGCTGTAGCGCTTTTGAGTACGCACCAACTTCCAGGTAGCAATCAAACAACAGCAGCTCTGTTGCGTGTTTATTTGAAATACCTGCATAACTTTCTTCTAGTAAAGTAATCGCATCTTTAAACCGATGCTGGGTAATATAATTTTTTGCCAAGGCTCTTTTATAGCCGTCCTGAATTTTAATAGCAGCAACAGTAATGGCTTTTTTGTAGACCTGTTCTGCATCTTTAAGGTATTGTATATCACCACTAGTCTCAAAAAGTGTAGAATAGGCTCCAGCTAGAGGTCCTAAATCACCAACACCTGTAGAATCTGACCCCAATCTTTTAGACCAGAATTCTTTTTCTTCCAAGGCCGCAGCGTATGATTTGATTGGGTCTGCCTGTAAAAAAGAAATGTAATCTTTAGGGTTTGTTGTAAAGGTTACATCTTTATCACCCTGCCCATTACAGCCTAGTAATAATACACTAAGGCACATACTTGCAAATATATTTTTCATAACTGAGTGATATAGTTTTGTGCCAACATTAAATAGTTAGTTCATCATTACTGGGGCTTCCAAATATGGAAAATCACCATAGGTTCTTGTGCCTATAGACACATTATCTGATGTAAGTAAAGGACTATCGTTTTCTCCATTAAACCTGGTGCCATCTTCACCCCCAAAAATAAGTGTAAGAGAGATGTCTATAACATCGTCTTCAAGGCCTCTTCCAGTTAGGGCCAAACCTGTGGCAGGGTCATAATATACCGTTTGCCCATTGGGAGCAACCTGTAGGGCATCAAAATTTGCTAGTAGTGTTGTAAAAGCGGTAGCATCAAGTCCAAGAATATTGGTTTGATAATTAACCGTCTCTGGATCAAGCCCTAAAGCTACAGCATACACATCATGATACGCCTCTAATTGATTTTGAAAAGCTACTTGAAATAGTTGTGTTTGGCCATCTTCGCTTTGCAGAGTTGCTCGCAAAGAAGGTGGCACTCTATTGTATAAATTCTTTACAGCGTCTGATGCGCTAAAAACTGTATTTATAGCTGGACGCCCCATACTGTCTTGTTGGTCATAGGTTCCAGAGAAATCTAAAACACCATCACAAGGCTCACAAGATCCTCCGCAGTCAATAGCCGTCTCATCTGCGTTTTGAATACCATCATCACAGGTAGCATCGTTTAGAATATTTCCGTTATCGTCATCATCTACGCATTGCACAAATACTAGAGAAGTAAAAATGGCAAGCAATAATAGGTTTATTTTATATGTTTTCATCTTGAATGTATTAATGTGATACTATTATTGTTTTCTACTTGTAGTTACCCAAATGTTATAGGCATCTGGCGCAGACCCTACCGGTAAATAACCTTGCGTTACACCAACATGAGTGGGCGCGGTACCAAGCATAGAGTTTGGCACTTCTACCACAATGGCCAATACGTTTAAATCTTCAAAGAAATCACTGGCATCTTGCGGCGGCAAAAAACCCTCTGGAGCAACTGCTCCACTACTGACCAAATTATAACGATTAAAATCAAAATAGAAAGGATCTCTTCTAGGTCCTGCATATACTTGCATGCCGTTATTTGAAGTAGTTTCTGCCGAGTCGATATCTGAAACTTTCACAACTGTTCTTGTGGCGGTAGTAACAATACTTGTCTGGGAACCTATTTGAAGCGGCGCTACAGGACCAAAAAAGTACATAGAATCTCCTCTTTTAACAGCTTGAATCACTAAATCTTCAACAAAATCTCCAGTGTTGTCTATATTAAAGGTAACAACTACATCCTGATCAAACGCTGCATTGGTTGTTTGTTCCATAGGAGCTAGTGGTCCTTGAAGGGTAGCCACCAAAACAGTATTATCTGGATTACTCCCCTCAAAGGCGAAGAAATCTGCAATATCTGCAGAAGTTGCAGCTACATTTGGAGCATCAATATGATCTGCTGAAATCAAAAACACAGAGAAGCAGGCAAGCCCTATTGCTCCTAATACCGAAAATAGTTTTGTTTTTTTCATAATGGATTTAGTTTTTAAAAAATTATATTGTTTTCTTTACCCAACTAGTGACAAATGTACACCCACTAGTTTTAATAAAAAAGATACTTTTTAGTAAAGGTACATAGGATACTTAATATGTCTTTAAAAGTAAATTGTAATTTTTAAATTTAGCACATAAATGAACCCTTCTGCACAAGATTGGATAAAAAAGTTTTTAAGCACTTATAAAGAGGATGTAATATCATTACAATTTACTTCAAAAGATGCTTTTTATGATCTGTTAAAAGCCACTGGCTTTATATATGGTAATGCAAACAGTCTTATACTAAAACATGATATTGACTTAGCGCTTTCTCACCAGGAGTGTACCAAAGTAAATTTATTTCATGCCCTGTTATATACAGGAAGCATTAATAAACCCTTGGCAACACCTCTAGAGATAATTAGTACTATTGTTAAATACTACAAAGCCCTTGACAAAGCAAAAACAGGTTTTTTACAATCCATTACTTTTTCTAGCTCTGAAACCTCTAACCTTGAGAGTATTTTATCAAAAAGACTCCATGAAATAAATACAGTAAACAAAACAAATGCAGTCTCTTTATTAACCTATGCACTGCTGTATATAGATGTATTAGCTTTTGAATATTGGCTATCTAAGGGTAGTGATAGCAAAGCATTTACAAAAAACCTTGAGCTTCAAACAATGCTATGTTGTTTTGGGTCATTAAATGCTAAACAAGAAAAAACGCAGTATGACAGCATGCTTATCTCTCTCTTTGAGGCTTCCTCTCAGTATAAGGACGCCGAGCAAAGTTTGGAAACTGCCAATAGTAAAGAGAATTTTGAGCAGTTTTCTGGCTATGCAAGAAAATACATTTTTGATGTAAGCACACTAGCTGTTTGGGAAAACAAATCCTTAGACCCTAAAGAGCAAACATATCTGGAAGTCTTAGCAAGTAACTTAGAGCTGGATCAAGACACCCAACAAAAAAGTATTGATGCTATAAAAGCGTTTTCTTTAAAATCTGAGGGGAAGCTTAGCCTTTTTGAGTACGCAACACCCATAAAACAATTTTACACCCAATCAACAAGTACTGTAAAAAGACTTATTGTTAGAAACAAGGACAGATTACAAAAAGAATTGCAAGAAAGTGGAGAGTTATTAAAACTTCTTGGCATCTCTACCTTCAGAGAATTATCAAGGGATGAAAAAAACAAGGTAAAAGAACAGTTGTTAGATATTTGTAAAACGATTCCTTCATTGACCATTTTTTTACTTCCTGGAGGCGCTATTTTACTGCCTTTATTGGTGAAGCTTATCCCTAAACTATTGCCATCTGCTTTTGACGAAAATAGGGTAGACTAATTTTTATTAGTTAAAAATAGCAACAAGTAATTCTTTTAATAGGTCTGCCTGTGGGGTATTAGAGGCCCCTACTCCTTTACTTTTCATATCAATGTCTCTTATGGCGCTAATAATTACACTCACCTTTTTCATAGGGTAATTGCGAGCTGCTACTTGATAATCTTTTATAAAGTATGGATTCACGCCAAGGGCCTTAGCTGCATTTGCTTTGTTGGATACGGCATGATACTTTAACAGTTTCACAAAAAAGCTGTACAGCAAAGAGACGGTCATAACAATAGGATTGTTCTTTGGGTTTTGTCCAAAATATTGAATAATAGCATATGCTTTTAAAACGTTGCGATCTCCAATGGCTTTTTGTAATTCAAAATTATTAAAGTCTTTACTGATTCCTATATTTTGTTCTACAATCTCTGGAGTTATTTGAGCGCCAGGTTTTACAATAAGCTGTAATTTTTGTAGCTCATTATTTATTTTACCTAAATCTGTACCCAAAAACTCTGTTAACATTAGTGAGGCCTTTGGAGTAATAGTATATCCTTTACTGGCTAGGCTTGATTGTATCCAGTCTGGAATTTTGTTTTCATAGAGTTTCTTACTCTCAAACAAAACACCTGCTTTTTTAACGGCTTTACTCAACTTTTTTCTAGCATCTAGCTTTTTGTATTTAAAACAAATAACCAGAACTGTGGTTGGTTGAGGATTCTCAACGTAGGCTACCAAATTCTCGATAGTGCGAGAGAGGTCTTGCGCTTCTTTTACTATTACAACTTGCCGCTGAGCCATCATTGGGTAGCGTTTGGCATTGCCTACAATATCATCAATAGTTACATCTCTGCCATAGAGCACCATTTGGTTAAAGCCTTTTTCACTCTCATCCAAAACGGTTTTTTCTATGTAGTTTGAAATAGCATCAATATAAAAGGCCTCCTCACCCATTAAAAAATAGATAGGAGCAAGTACACCTTGTTTGATATTGTTTACAATTTCTTTTGCTTGTGCAGACATAGATATAGGTATGAAATGTTAGCAATTTGGGCACAAGTTAAGTAGATTTTATAAAGCTAATCTTCCAAGAAAGATTATTTTTACTTTATGCGGCAGCTCAACTTTAAGCAGTATTCATTTCGATTCAAAAATAGGGAAAACAAACCATTGATTTTTGATGTTGTCAGAAAAAAATTCATGGTTCTCACACCCGAGGAGTGGGTGCGGCAAAACACCATACAATACTTAGTTAAGGAGCTTAACATACCACTATCTTTAATTAACGTTGAAAAGCAAATCAAGTTACACGGCACTATTAAACGCTATGATATAGTAACTTTTAATCCAGATGGTAGTATTCATTTAATTGTAGAGTGCAAGGCAGATAGCATTAAAATCTCTCAAGACACCTTTGATCAAATTGCCCGTTATAACTTGGTACTAAAAAGCACCTTTTTGATGGTAACAAATGGTATGGATCATTATTATTGCAAGATGGATTTGCAAAACAAGCGGTATTCATTTTTAGAAACACTACCAGAGTATCAAAAATAAACCTAGTATTTTTACACCTATGAACCTAGCGATAGTCATACTCAATTATAATGGTAAAGCACTGCTGGAAGAGTTCTTGCCGAGTGTACTTGAATATTCTCAACAAGCTACCGTGTATGTTGCAGATAACGCATCTACAGATGGCAGTGTTACATATATAAAAGAACATTTCAGTAAGGTACATATTATCACTAATACCCAAAACGGAGGCTATGCCAAAGGGTATAATGATGCATTAGCGCATCTCAAAGAAGATGTTTTTGTGCTTCTAAACAGTGATGTAAAAGTCACTCAAGGTTGGCTAACTCCAATTATAGAGGCTTTTAAAGCCACTTTAAATTTGGTCGCGGTACAGCCAAAAATACTAGACTATAAAAACAAAGACTATTTTGAGTATGCTGGAGCAGGCGGAGGTTATATAGATGCTTTGGGGTATCCATATTGCAGAGGACGTATTTTTAACAACTTAGAGAAAGACACAGGACAATACAATGACTCTCGGCAAATTTTTTGGGCCAGTGGCGCCTGTTTAGCATTAAAAAAAGAAGCTTTTATTAAAGCCGGTGGGTTTGATGAAGATTTGTTTGCACACCAAGAGGAAATAGATCTGTGTTGGCGCATGCAACAACAAGGAGGCATTATACACTACACAGGAGGCTCAACGGTGTATCATCTTGGCGGAGCAACACTTGCTGTAGAGAATCCTAAAAAGACTTTTTATAATTTCAGGAACTCTCTTCTTGTGCTGTCTCTTATACACATCTCCGAGCCCACGAGACAGGCAGAAATCTC
>OJIO01000906.1_pt1 | contig 15462 bp, 9 predicted proteins | sample 1595621 | NCBI WGS metagenome assembly OJIO01 (sample SAMN05416776, study PRJEB24817) | seawater metagenome | isolation source: Sea water | place: Canada:Atlantic | collected 2013-07
TCGGCAGCGTCAGATGTGTATAAGAGACAGTATTAGATTTTCTTCTATAAAGTTTGCCCATCCGATAAACTTATCATCTGCATTGCAAATTAAATTAGAGTAATAAGATTTAAAATTTTGAAAATATAGTTCTTGTGCATCCCAAATTAATGAAATCATCTGTTGATGATGTTGAGTTAAAGAATCAATCTGATACTCTAGATATTCTTTAATTAGCTCCGATTTACCCTCTGTATTCGACAAATTTATGGAAAGGATCCTTTGTCTTAACTCAAGTGTATTCTCAACAAATGCCATATATTCTTTTTAAAATAAATTATCGTATAAATCCTTTGTATCTGAATTAGTCTCTAGACCTCCTTTCATATATTGGCTTAATGTTTTGAGGTTTTTATGTCCACTAACTTTCATAACTTCAGACAAAGGCATTCCACTTTGGATCGCTAAAGTAACAAATGTTCTTCTACAAGTGTGAGAAGCAATTAAGTCACATTTCCTAATCATTTTAGATTCTATCTTTCCATTGTATTGAGTTTCAACTTTTATTTCATCTCTAATTACCGCAATATCAAGAATCTTCTTTATGTCTCTATTGAAATATACCTCATTTATTATTGGAGGCTTTCCACTATGTTTATCAAAGATAAATTTTAGCTTTTTTGTTAGTGGAATAGATATGAGTGCGCTTGTTTTCTGCTGTCTAATTTTTATGACATCTATTCCATTTTCTACGATTATATCTTTATGTGTAAGCATTTTAAAATCAGAATAACGCTGTCCAGAATAAATACCTATCAATAACCTATCTCTTATGTGTTCTAATGATTTGGGTAGTTTGACATTTTCGATTAGTCCAATCTCATTTTTTGTCAAAGCAAAATCATTTCCAGAAACTTTAGGTTGAGATAATCTCCAACTATTGGAGGTGTAGGAATCATCCACATTGACTTTTAAATCTTTCATATACTTTAAGAACTGAACTAATCTTCTTTGAAGCTTATTTACGGTTCCTTGCGCATATTGTTTCTTAGTCTTAGATGATCTATTTAAGTGAGCAGTAAAGCTTATAAGTCTCTCCAAAGTAAGGTCTCTAAATGTTATTGATTTTGCATTTGCAAATGAACTAAAGTTATTGTACAATTGATCAAAGCTTTGTATAGTACCAACTGAGTACTTCTGTTCGTCTTTCATCCCTCTTATATACTTTTCAAGCTCAACAATGACTTTATCAGATCTTGTAGTATTTATATTAGTCTCAGGTGATTTATTAACTTTTGTTCTCTCTTTTAATTCCAAGGTTGTTGGAATAATATTTTCAAGCTCGAAAGATGTAATTGCATCAGAAAGAGCATTGGTCCAATTATCAATGACATAGTTTAGTCTAACATGATCAGGGTAGTTACTATTTGTCCTTACTCTCATCTTATCAAAATTCCAGTATTTGACTACGACTTTTTCATTAAGACTCATTACAAGTTTTTTACCCTTATATCTGTAGACCATTAACAGAAGTGATTCTGCGTCTTGTGGTTTTTTGGGTTGAATTTTGATATTCTTCATAGTGTAAACATATAGAATATATTCTACGGTTGCCACTATAGTTGCCGCTTTATTTTATCCTCCATGGTCTTGCGTGTTGTACAAGTAGCTTATATATAGCGTTATAGATGTTATTTCAGACTACGAAGAAGTACACGAGACTAATAAAACTGTCCCGTACAGACCGCACACTTAAGCCTCTAAGTCTTCGATTTAGGGGCTTTTTTAATGCCTTTTTATCAATGACGATTCCGCAATTGTTTCCACTTGTTCCTATATGAATGTAGATTTACTTATTAGTATTTGCATGTTGTGAAGAGCTTGAGATGTAAATTGTGCCTATTCTAAGAATTCTTAATGACCCGATTATATTTATCACTTTGACTTTGTTTTTGTTCTTTTCATTTCTTCCTTTTTATTTCACTAAGTCCACGTCTGTTTTCTAACAAATAAATTGTTGGTTTTTAACTCTTTGCCTGTCGCTGATTTAAATCCGATTTTATTTAGAGTATCTGCAATTTCAAGTAAGTATCTTTTCCGTTTTCAACTGCAGCTTGGTGTAATTTATTAGTAGCTAGAACTAATTGGTCCTCTAGATCCTGAAGATCATTTTGCTTAGCTGGATTCATGTCATATGTAATATAATTAAATAACTTCTTGTATGAATCAAAGAATGTAGTATTACTGGACGTATAACCACCAATAGGTGAATACTTTGGCATGACGCTCACTATTTGATAAGCTTGCGAGCTAGTTTGACCCTTCATTTGACCCTCTGGAGCTGTTGTCCATGAAAAGTCAATTGGGCTAGCTAATAGTTGGAAGTTTTTACCTCCAAGTGCTTGATAATCAAGACCATACGTCTGGCCAAATAGATTTTGATTGTCCATAATAATATTTTGGTTGAAAAGTTTTTTTTTATTAAAACAAGTAGATTTTTATTTTGATCTTCGAATCAAATGAATCTTATTGGTTACAACCTCTCTAGTTGCACTGCTATAATATAAGCAATGTTACTCCTTGTTGTTGGAACAGCATTTAGTGTTATGGTATTGTCTGCTGAGTTTTCGATGCTAATACTGGCATTAACAACAGGGCTAGTAGGGTTGTCATTTATATCATTGATATTATGAGTAAACCCTCCTACCGAAATACTTTGAATATCTGCGTTTTCAAGTGTCCCTTATGCCATTGTCACATAGGCGCTAGGATTTAATGCAACAATAAATGATGCAATTCTACATGGAATTATTCCTTTATTGGCAAAAAAATATTTATTTGTAATACCACTTTTATATGGGCTAGGACCATTATCATTCACAGCCTTTCTACCCATTGATTTAGCAATTGACACGATACCTCCATTATAACAATCTTGAGTACTTACATTTATGGTTGCCCATGCATCAGCTTTAAGTCCAAATTGAACCTTTTAAGTATCTATTGATATCCCTGATTTCGTAGTAATTTCTCCACTACTTGATTTAAGATTTAAAGGTGCTGCTCCAGAGGCTACATTTTTATTAATCCAAGTGTAGGGATAGTCGGTAATATTATACGCAGGTTTGAGTACGTTTATTCCTTGGGTATCTACTTTAGTAAAATACCTTGGAATTGTACCATCTGCATTTTTTTCTGATTCGAATATCTGAAGACCTTCTTCCAAAGGTTGCGTCAAAGGGAAATGGATCGGATCTAATAATGAAAGGAAGCTTTGGTAATTTTCACTAAAGCTGTTACCACTTTGAATATAGTCTTCATTTTTAAAACTTGTGGGTAGCTTGTCAAAGAAATTATATGCATTTACTCCTGTTATCCCAATTCCAGGTATTGGCCAATCCCATATCATAGGATTGGTAAGTGTTTGTAGAATTGGAGATTCATTAGCTGATTCTAGTTAAATTTTTTCCTTTCTCTTTGGCAATTTCTGTTTGTAGTAATGCGTATAAGCCGTTCATAATTGTTGCCTGTTATAATAGTTGAAAATATACGATTGAAGACCTATGACCGTTATTTGTGGTCATAGGTTTTCTGATTTATTGGTATGAAATAATATAGAAATCTATTAGTTACCTACACCCGGGAATGCTACGACCATTCCAATGATAAGTGGGTCATCTGATGTACTTACATTACTCAAAGAAGTTTTATTACCCGTAGTATTTACTTGGATATTTGTACTTCCTCCCTTTGTACCAAATGTGAATGGCCCTATTTGGAGTCCTCCACTTGCTTCGATCACAGTCTTATGCTTAGTATAAGTACTACTTTCCATCTCTATTGTGAAACTTGGTTTGTATGCAACTAACACGCCAGTGATTCGTGTTGATAACAGTCCATCTGGTCCACGCTAAATTATTTCCACTACCCGTTGGTGTGTACTACACGCTATTCTGGAAGTAATTCAAAATTATCGCCACTTTTTCAGTGGGTCAATTACTATTCATTTTTATCTTCTATTTTTAGGATGAAACAATTGAAACTGTCAGAATCTTCTTAATATCCAATACAGTATTCTCTATATAAGTATCTATATATTCTGAATATTTTATGCTTTCATTAAGCCTTAATATCTCTTGGGATATTAAAATGAATTAGGTTCATTTTAATTAATATATACGATTGTATATACTTAATAACAGCGAGTGTGATCTAATTTTTTGACAAATCACAGTTGCATCTTGATGTATAATTTATGATCTATGATCTATTTGAATTGTGTAGACCTAGCGGAAGAATTAGATGTTGAGGTATTTATTGTACAATATATTAGCGTTATTTACTTTCAAGATATTATAAAATAAATCATGAGTGTACACAGGAATAAACGTATGCGAGTAAGACATATTAAATATTTTAGGGGTTGTGTAAATGTGTGTACTAGATACAAGCTCTTAACACCATACCAAGTCTAGTAAATATTGGTGATATTTTTTACAATGCTGCCATTTAGTTGGTTAGTGTATGAAAAAGGGGTGTTTATACCTGTGTTTTAAATTGGGCTTTCTATTTTTCTTGGGCTAAGGAACAGCATTGAAGACGCATTCTATTTCGATTATATTAATCTTATTTACAGATAAAAAATATCATCATTTTCATTTAAATAAAGGAGCGCTTTATAGCTATCTTTTTCGTTCTCGAATTATGGAAACTACGAGTATCTAGAGTGTGGAAATCATTGGTTTTATCCCATGTTTGGTCACGTTATTGATGTGCAATTTTCCTTAAATGTATTTTGTGGAATAATGTGTGTTCAATTGTTTCTGCTGAAATATGACATCCTTTAATTTGTCATAAATAAATAGATATTTAATATTTTCATTCATTATTTCTGCAATTAATTGGACTAAATGTGCAATAAATATTATTGTTGGACTAATTGATAGTGTTAGATCAATTTTTGTAATTTTAAGTATGAAGTTTGACCGAGATGAGTAATTCAAATATTTTTTTCAATCCTTTTTTGATTTTAGTTCGAGTACTCTAAAATACAGTGCTACTTTTATGTCGTAGCATTTCATTAGTTATTAAGGGGATATGTAGCCAGTTAGAATGTCCGGAGAATCTGACGTGAGATATGTAACATTTAGAATGTGATACACCTTGTTAGTTAGTAAAAATAGTATTTGGTGTTTTTTTTAGCTGCTCATTCTTTTGGCAGCTCTTTTTTCATTTTAGAATATATAGCTACCTTTTCTTTTTTATAGATCTTCGAAAATTAGGAAAGGTAGTTACAATGGGCTGGTTTAAGCTATAATGAGTATTCATTATACTATGGACAAAATATTAATTTGGAAGATTCGAAATAGTTTAATTCTATTGACGATAATCCTCAATCCTTCTCTAAAGTCGACAGCCCTAGATTTTCAAAAACACCTCCAGTCCTAAGAACTACTATCTCAGCGCTAATTTTAGAAATGTTAAGTCGATTATTGTTGATCAAAGTACCAAATATTTCAAAGCCAATACCTTGCGACTTTTTGATTTCACAAAGACCATCAATAGTCATGGTGCCTGAAATTTTAACTGATGCGACAGCGTTGGTATTCTTACTAATTACAGTTATTGATGATGTATCTTGGACTGTAAGACTGTTATTTATTGCTACCTCTAAACCATAACATTCAAAATTACCATCTACCATAACCGATGCATTATCATCTATTAGCACATGCTGACATTCCAGAGGTACTATATTTTGATCCCAATTGGTAGGATCACTCCATAGGTTGCTATTCCCATTTCCAGTCCAAGATACTGTGTTACCAAAATCAGCAAGCCCATCACAATTATCATCGATATTATTACATGTTTCTATCGCTCCAGGATATATAGAAGCGTCATTATCATTGCAGTCTATATCATCACAAAAACCATCTTCATCAACATCAACATTTGATTTGCCATAACATGATGCACATTCTATGATATTGTCGAGTAAATAAAGAGAAAGATTATCGAAGTAACTATCATTATCCGATCCTGCATTCCTTGTGCCTTTTAGTACTACTATTACTTCATCTGTGGTTTCTGGAAGGTCCAATATTAAGGATTTATTGGTCCATGTTGCATTGACATTTGATAAGAAAGAACTGGTTTCGATCAAGTTACCATTCTCATATAATTCTAAATACAATTCTGGTTTGTCAGGACCACCAAAATTTCTCATAAATCCACTGAGACCAACAGATAATTTGTCTTCACTTATTTGATCAGAGTATCCAGATAGATCTATAGATTGAGTTGCGATTCCAACTGGTGATTCATTTGTACAGATTCCACCTACACCAAAGTTTGAATCACCCTCAAATGCAGGTACAGAACCACATTCAGCATTGGTAAGAGATTCGATGTCGCCTATCCAGTTTGTGATTCCATTTTCTGCGCCAGGGTTTAATATTAGATTTCCAGTGAGCGTGTCGCCACTATTCTCTATTAAGAAATTGGTATGTTGTGACCATTGACTCCAATCTAATGATTGATTCCGATATCTAACGCGCCAGTAGTAATCGCCTCCTTCTAAACCTTCATCAATTTCTATATCTGTCAGATCATCATTTGCTTGTGTATTTACCTCATTGTAGAAGTTTTCATTTTGTTTCCACTCTTCCTTAATTATTTGTGTATCAAATAAGCTATCTGTAGACAATTGCCAATGTGAGCCTTGGTGTGTATCTTCTATTCCTGAAAATTGAGATGCTTTTAGCTTTATACAAGAAGAAGGTAGCGTATCAGAGACTGGAAATATATTTATTGGACGACTTGGAGCGATAGATGCGTTGAATATCGATATCTCATCCCGAAGTTCATTATCGATAATCATGTCTTGATCTCCTCTTCCATATCTTTTGAGTGTAAACATCGGGTCTTTCCCCGCTTTGACATCAATATATACAAATCCATATTCGTCTTGACTCTTTACAAATTCTTCATAATCTGCATTTGGAAATTCTCCCCAGTTATCGATTGCACCACCTGCTGTTGCTACATTGACCCATAGATGCTTATGGTCTCTTGATTGGCCTCTACTGTATCCATGCGTATGACCAAAAAAGTGTAGTGAAGCCTTGTTGCAAGCACTTGTAAATACTTCTAGAGAATCAATCACTTGGCCTGTAAATCCACTTTCTCCCGGTGTCCATAATTCTGATTTATGAGGATGATGCAACTGCGCAAAAACAAAGTCAATGTCATCATTTGCACAGGTAGATTCTAATAATTCACTGAGCCAAGCAAGTTGAATATTCTTGTCTGTGGAGCCACTGTTAGAATTGAGGCCAACAATCCTTACATTAGAAATATCCTTGTACCAACATTCTTCAATTAGGGTAGGTGCTCCGTTTTCTGGAAGTGAGAAGTATTTTTTAAAGTTTGCTATATTTCCTCCACCAAAGTATTCATGATTTCCAGGAACAGGATAAACAGGAACATATGAAAATAGGCTATCTGCTTGGCTGAAAAAATGGTTCTTCCACTGGGAATAATTTCCTCCTGTTGCTACTAGGTCTCCTGGTATAAGGACACCTTCTAGGTCACTGATCTCACTTCCACTTTCCAAAAGAAATGTCGGTATAATTCCTTCTTCTACGATCTCGTTAAACTTATTTGGATGACTACCATCTCTTTGCATATCACTGATGGCCATGAATTGCGTATCCATTTCATCAGTTGTTAATGCTAAAGTTAGAAAAGTGTACAGACTACTCATTTGGCCTCCAGCCATTTGGACTCTATAGTAATATTTACTTTTTGGTGTTAATGAAGTCAAATGAGCGACATGTATTTGCGAAGTGCCTGAACCAATATTTGAAACACTATTTACTTCATTTATGAGGTCAAATGGAGTCTGCCCCCAAAGCACTTTCCCCGCTCCACTATTATCTGCTTCCCACATGACTTTAACATCATTTTGAGAAACGTCTTGGAGGTAGGGTTTTACGACTATCTCTTGGCTGTAAGAACTAGCAAATGAGATGATAATAAGGCCGATAGTAAGTAGAGAACGAATCATATTGTACATTAAAAAGAGGTTGTCATTTTCATGTGGGAAGGTAACTTGTTTTGATGAAAATTCTATAGAAAGTAGATGAAAACTATATTGTGCATTGGTGTCTGCACACCTCCAAGGTGTCTGAAACATACAAGTTTATGGCAGATTTTAATCCAGATTTTGAAACATTAATATGTCAGACACTCTATGAGATCTCAGACATGTTGGCTTTGAACTTTACTTGGACAATCCAGTCTTAAGCTATTATAGAGTACTATTACTTTATCAATGTAACTGTGCCTTTAAACACTTTCTCCACACCATCGACTTTCACTACAAATGTATAGATCTCTGCTGGTGCCGTATCTCCATTGCTTAATTTACCATCCCAGCCTTCTAATGGAAGCTCATTGTCGTACATAAGATTTCCCCAACGGTTATATACTTTAAACATTTCTGGGATAACCATGTCTCGGCACTCTTCATTGACAATAAGATCGAAAAAATCATTATGCTCATCTCCATTTGGTGTAAATAAATTTGGGATTCCAAGCGTGTTGTCTATGGTAATAGTAACCTCATCTTCATCAGAACATCCTGAATTTGAATCTGCAACAGATAGTGTTATTAAGTAATCACCATTTGATTGATAAATAACAGACTCCGTAGGATTTGATGAAGTTTCGCCATTACCAAAATCCCAATCATAATTCAACTCAAGGCCAAAGGTATCAGCTGCGTTGAAAAAATCGGCTTTCCCAATACACAATAAGGAATCAAAATCAATGCTTGCGGCAACTCTGAAGGCTTCAACAGGAATATTTACCGACGTTTTGCAACCTGTATCCGATATCAATGAAAGAACTACATCATAAAATCCACTTGGTGGATAATACCCAAAAGTATTTGTTGCAGGACTTATATTTTTAACAACATTACCTTCTCCAAAATCAATTTCAAATGTAGCGACATCAGTAGTATCTACTAAGGTGAAAGTGACTTCGTCATTAATACATATTTTGTTATCATCATCGCCTATTAATAATTGGCCAGATGGTTCTATCATTGTTATTGTAACCATGTCAGAATCACTGCATCCAAATATTGAAGCAACTGTCAATGATACATCATATGTACCTCCGGAAAAAGTGGATGAACCAGCTTCCCCAATTGATCCGGGATCAGTTGCGCCATTTCCAAAATCCCAAATAACAAAACCTGAACCATCCAGAAATGATTCATGCTCAAATTGTACACTTCCATCGGTAACACAAAACACGTTTTCATCAATTGTTATATCCGCAATAGGCAGTTTTATACCGTTCAAATTATAATCATATTGCTTTGTGCATCCAGTACTATCCTCAGTAATTATCAAAGTTAGCAGGTTGATGCCTGGCTGATTTATTTCGAAGCTTGGATTTTGATCTTCTATGGTTTCTCCACCAAATAGCCATTGATAAGTTAAGAAATGACCCTGATCTGTAAAATCTGTGGCAGTAAAATCTATAGTTTCACCAATACAGACAGTATTGCTAGGATCAAACATAACATCTGTAGTTGGCTCATAGGTCGGAATAATTTTAATTAGACTATCGACACATCCAAGTTCGTCTTTTATAACTAACTGAATTGGTATTCCATCTTGATAATCTGTATAGACCACATTTGTAGGATTTTGAACCACATCATTAAAGCTACCAAAGTCCCAGTTCCATTCAACAATTGTTGTGTCAGCTGCAGAAAGATCTGTAAAATCTATATTCGTTGGAAAACAAACGATCTCATCATCTATCTCAAAATCAGCATGAATTTCTAACGCAGTAGTCCCTTTGTCAAGTGTATCTGTACATCCATTTACATCTTCTGTTATAAGCCGAACGTTATGTGTTCCAGGGCCAAAAGCTGCGACAACAGTAGCTGTGTCAAGTGTCCTAGGTCTTATAGCTACACCCAACCACGTATACCCTTTGCTGCACGATTCATCTACATCAATACTTGCACCAGCACCAATGTCTAAGGTTGCATTGGCACATACAAATTCTGGTAAATCAAAATCAGCTTTTATTTCTCTTATTTTTAATTCAACCGTGCTCGTATCGGCAGGGCATGCTGTTCCATCATCAGTTATTAGTGTGACTGTATAGTTTCCAGTTGAGTCAAATGTGTAGTTGAATGGATTTGTAGCTACGGTATCCATATTGATCGTATCTCCATTCATATACCAAACAGAAGTTGTAGCATTGACACTGCTATCTTGTAACATTACGGTCAATGGTTCTACACAATTGGTCATGTATTTGATCCTTGATTTCGAGCCATTTACAGTTACAGTAGCGCCGTTATCTATTTCACTATAACATCCATTGTATTCTAAAGTTAGTGTTACTGGATAGACTCCAGGGCTATGTATGAATTCATGACTGGCTACAGTATTGGTATAACAATCACTAATCCTACCATCATCCGTATTGAAATGATATGCATCAATCCTAGGGTCTAAATTGTCGGTACTCATGTTGATAGATTCATAAAGACAAATCTCTGTTTCATCAACTGTATATTCAGCGGTGAGTGGTTCTCCAACATAAATAAATATCCCAGCGGATGTATCTTGGCATCCATCTTCATTTTCAATGGCTATTTTTACATAATACTCACCGGGTTCTGTATATAAATGTGTCATGTCTTCTGACGTCGTTGTATTTACTACATCTCCATCTCCAAAGATCCATGTCCAGTTTGTAATGGGTTCATTTGACCTTGAGTCTTCCGTAAAATTCACTGTTAATGGAGCGCAACCTCTGCTCTTGTTCGGAATAAAATGCGCTTGTGGTGCTCTATGAAGAAAAAATGTACTGTCCTCAGCGGTACAACCCGCATGTGTTGTCACATTTAAGATTACAGAAAAGGTGTCAGACCTATTGATATAAAATGAATCCCTTGGTGGGGGAGTATAGGTGTACATTTCTGATTCTTTGCCCAGAAAAAGATCATCTAATTGACGAACATAATATTCATACTCCGCATAATTTGGATTGGGATGTGTGAATGTATATGTCGCGGGTTCTAAACATGTGACAAAGGGATCAATAGTAAATGTAGCACTTGGATCTTCTACAAATATTGTAAATAGACTATCTGATTTACAGTCCAAACTTGCTATTGCCGAAAAAGTAACAATCTTTTGTCCAGGTGTACTATAAATCACAGTTGGGTTTCTTAGATTCGATGTTTGTGGATTAGCTCCACTTCCAAAAGACCAAGCGAATTGATTGGCATTACTATTATTTTGGATAGTGTTAAATGTATTAATACAGAAAGTATCTTTGACAGAAATGTCAATATCTGGTTTTCCTACTTTTATTGCTCTACTGAATTCAACTTCACAGCCGTCACCGTTGTCTACTGTTAGAGTGATGGTGTATGTGCCTTTTGTTGTATAAGTTACACTGCCTGGATTATATTCTGCGGAGGTTTCTCCATTGCCAAAATCCCAGTCATATATATACCCTGATCCGTCTTCAGTATTATTCGTAATTACAAACGTACCTGGGACTTCACAAGAGACAAATTGATTAAGTTCAAATTTAACATCTACCTCACCAGAAACAACAATATAATTTGTAAATGATTTTGACACTGTACATCCTTCTTCATCAGAATCTACTCTTAGAGATACAGTGAATGTACCTTCGGTAGTATAAATATGAAATGGATTTTGAAAAGGAGAGCTTGTCCCATCTCCAAAATCCCATAAATATCCAGACACAGTTAATCCTGGATCAACAATACTTTCATCTGTAAATTGTACTCTGAAAGGTGCACATCCTTCTTGCTCATCTGCACTTATCATGATCTCTGTTGGTGCATAGACTGTAATTGTTGTATCTCCAATGACAATACCATTTTCGGATATTTGTACTAAGAACATACCCGATTCATCGAACGTATGGCCCGGTGAAGATAGATTACTAGTACTGCCATCTCCAAAGTCCCATATGGCATTAGTTACTCCAGTAGGCGGAGTGAATTGTACTGTCAGCGGAGAGCACCCAGAATATATATCAGCGGTCTGTCCAATAAGGCCAAAAGCTGAGAAAAGTGTAAATATAATTGCGGTAATTTTTTTCATATGTTTAAATTTTATTTGCTCAAAAAATCAACGATTTATATTTAATCATCTAATTGGGTGTCTAAGCATGTTCACCAGAATCTTAAAAAATAATAATTTAAGGGCACAAAGAATTAACCAACGACTTTAATTACCTCTTCCGCTCTCTAAAGCTTAGTCATCGGCGTTTCATTAATTCAATTTTGATTCAAATATAAAACTTAGAAAGTGATTTATCGGTCCCTTCTATCTCTTCTTCCTCTTTTTTCTTCTGATCTACTGTTGCTATTGCTTTTTCCAAAATGTCGTAGATCATATTTGAAATTCACCATAAAATATCTTTGCAACACATTGCTAGTTGTACTTTCTATATATGTGCTATTTACGGTACGACTTATTGCTTGATTCTGATTAAAAAGATCAAAAACAGATAAGCTCACTTCTGCTCTATTGTTTTTGAGAAACTTTTTTCCAATGCTCATTATACCTAATAGGAAACTATCGTCAAACCCATCGCCATATCCTCTATATAGTTGATGATTTATTTGATTTCTCCATATGATTCCCCATGGAAAAATAATATCTAATTTTAGGCCTGTCGTCTGGTTTGTATAATTAGTATTTTGATCAGATTGTAAAGTATTTGTTGCACTCCCAAGGTTTGTATTTGAGGAAATTGTAAAGTCAACGTTATTACTAATATTTGATGTTAGACTCACACCAAAACCTAAAGCCGAATTTGCAATATCATTTTCTTTATCATCGACTATACTTGGAGTATTCGTATGATTTCCATTGATATTAAAATTCAACTTAGACTTAATTGCAGTCACCGGTAGACCTATTGTAATATATGATCTTAGATTATAGTACCCTGAAAGGTTTTCTGGTATTGTAAGCTGTGCTCTAGGATCGATATTCAACTGATCATAGATTTCATTGTCTCTACCTCCTAAGTATGTTCTTTCGCCTATATGATTATTAGCATAGTCCCCACCTGCAAATACATATAAGACTGTTCCTTTTTTTGTATTAGTAGAAGAAAACCTAGCAAACAAACTATGCTGATAGCCTTGCTCTATGTTTATATTTCCTTTGCTAAGCTGAAGAGGGTTACTATTGTCAATGGTCTCCGATAGTTGGCTAGCAGAAGGATTGTCTGTTCTAGGTCTATAGTATAATCTCAAATTTTGGCTTTTCGAAAATTCCATTCTAGCCATAACAAAAGGAAGAAAGTTAGTGTATGACTTGTCCGACATAAATGAAGATGGAAGTGATTGATCTGCTGAGATCGATGTGTTTTCAACTCGCGCTCGAGCTATGATCATCGTCTTTTCTTTTCGCCACCTATATCCTGCACTTACTGTATGAGTGAGTTCGTCTGTGATCAGATCATTTGATAATGAAGGAACTTGACTTCCATTTTCCATGGAGAAGCCAAGAATCGTATTTCTATCGTCTTCTCCATGGTCCTTTTCAAATTCATATTCAAGCGATAATTGCGCATTTTCTGAAATTGGTTCTGTGTAACTGATTTCTGTATCTATCCCCCAATCATTGTTATCATCTGTACTAAACTGAATATCATTATTCCCAGTCGTGTCTAAAGATAGGTTCGTTTCTAATGAAGACAGTCCATTTTTCGGTGCATAACTATTGCCTAATGACAATGATAAAGTTCTTCCTTTTTTCTCGAAAGAATGACGGAATCTGATGCTGTTATTAAGGTTTAGCCCTGATTGATCAGAATTATATATATTATTGGCTAGATCTGCTACACCTCCTCTTCGTAAAAACTCAGTGTCAGAAAACTCATTGGTTTCATTGTCTTGCCAGCTAATTCTAGGCTGAATACGCAATGTGTTTTTTTTATTAAATTCAATATTCAATCGACCTTGTACTCTATGGTTTTGGTTGTCACTTTCTGTAAGATTAGATTCGTTATACACATCTCCACCGATGTCCTCCCCAAAGTATTCTTGCTCAATATCTTGGTCCAGTGTATTGTCAGATTTATTAAAGAAATATGAACCAGAAAAATCCACTTTTTCTCCCCACTTGTCTGAGAAATTTAATCCGATTGAGTTTGTAGTGGCTATTCCTGATTGTTGTCCTATTAAAAAATTATTGACTCCTCCTCGACCACGACCTCCTCGCCTTCCTCTTCTACTATTACCACTGCTTCCTGTTACTCCTAATAAATCATCAGTAGAGAAATTTTGTTGATTAATGTTATTCGAAAGACCGATAACAGACGTTCTTTGGTTTCCATTAAAAACATTGATATTCCCTCCAGCTTGATATCTATCCTCTTCGCCATATCCAGCATATATCTTTCCAAATTCGCCATTTCGCTTATCTGCTTTCGTGACAATATTTATTGTTTTTGTAGTGTTCCCATCATCAAATCCAGAAAACTTTGATTGTTCACTTTGCTCATCAATAATTTCAATCTTTTCAATAACCTCCGCTGGCAACGCATTCAATGCAACGTTAGGGTCATTTCCAAAGAATTCTCTTCCATCCACAGTAACCTTAGTTACATTTTCTCCATTGGCTTTTACTGTTCCTCCTTCTATTTGAATTCCCGGAATCTTAGCTATCAAGTCTTTAGCATCTGCATCAGGTAGAGTTTTGAACGCTCCAGCATTGAAGACCATTGTATCTCCTTTTTGGATAGCTTGGATCATTGTTCCAGTAATCTCAACTCCATCGATTTCCAATACATCATCTTCTAACTGGATATCATCCCATTCAAGGTCACTATCTATAGTTAGCCTTTTTCTAAATTTTTTAAACCCCAGATAATTAACGACTATGCGGTAATTGCCACTAGATATATTGCTAATAGTATAAGATCCATCAGCTTCAGAGACTGCACCGTATACAATATCAGAATTCATTTTATACAAACTTATTTCCGCCCCAATTAGATTTCCCGTTTCAGATAGCACTTTCCCTGATAAGGTGTGCTGGCCATATCCAAGAAAACTAAAAAAGACTAAAAAGAGAGAAAAATATATTTTCATGACATTGAGTTGCTTTGGATAAATACTGTTTCAAATAGATAAGACTTATGAATATAGGAGAAGTTTAATTTGATAGCGCTTTTAATTTAATCCTGGGATGAAATGAGTGTATCAATTTCAAATACAGCTTTTTGAAACCTCTGTTCCCAATTGCCATCTACCTCAATAAAGTTAATTCGGTGTTCTTTTAAAATACTTCTATGCGATTTGTCCAGCAAGTTTCGGTCTTTTATTTTCAATCTCGTACCATCTTGAATGTCTGTCTCTTATACACATCTCCGAGCCCACGA